>UINC01001187.1_pt1 | contig 26516 bp, 22 predicted proteins | sample 5385821 | NCBI WGS metagenome assembly UINC01 (sample SAMEA4666929, study PRJEB26691) | marine metagenome | isolation source: Pacific Ocean | place: Pacific Ocean | collected 2011-10-13 | reverse complement strand
ATGAAATCAATTGATGGCGGTGTGACTTTTGAAAAGAAATCCACACCACATGGTGATCATCATGATCACTGGATTAATCCGTATAACAATAAGAACATGATCAACGGCAACGATGGTGGTGCGACTATTACCTTCGATGGTGGTGAATCCTGGTCGAGTATTATGAACCAGCCAACAGCACAGTTTTACCGAATCAATACAGACAATCAGTTCCCGTACCGGATTTATGCAGGGCAACAAGACAACAGTACTGTCGCCATTCTTAGTCAAACGTATGACAACAGTATAGGTAATGATGACTTTTATCCGGTAGGGGGTGGTGAGAGTGCTCATATTGCTTTCGATCCGGATAATCCACGCCTGATCTATGCCACTAGTATCAATAGTACGCTCACTGAATATGATGCCGATAATGAACGCATTCGAGAAATTAAGCCTTATCCGGAATTTATATTCGGAATGGAGTCGAAGGATCTACGCTACCGCACCAATTGGAATGCTCCTGTTACTGCATCACCCCAGGATCCCAGCGTTATCTATTACGGTACAGAAAAGCTATTGAAGACCACTGACCGCGGAGTGACATTTGAACAAATCAGTCCGGATTTGACCAAGAATGAAAAAGATAAGCAAGGCCTGAATGGTGGACCTATTACTGCCGAGAATGTCGGTGCAGAATTTTATGGTACTATTCTGACCATCACCGCATCGCCACATGAATATGGCACGATTTGGGTTGGTAGTGACGATGGCCTGATCCATGTCACTCGTAATGATGGCGAAAGCTGGGACGAAGTCACACCTCAAGATCTACGTGGTGCCATGATTAACTCTATCGAAGTGAGTCCACACGATCCCGGCACGGCCTATGTTGCTGTCGCTGGCTATAAGATGAATGATTTCAGGCCATACATCTATAAGCTGACGGACTTTGGACGACAGTCGAGAAGAATTGACAGAGGTCTACCGGATGACAACTTCATTCGTGTCGTTCGCGAAGATTCTGAACGACAGGGACTCCTGTTCGCTGGTAGCGAAGTTAGTCTCTATGTGTCTTTTGATGATGGTGATAACTGGCAGTCACTGGCTCTCAACTTACCGCCGGTACCAATTACTGATCTAGCAATTCGTCAGAACGACCTTGTTGCCTCCACGCAAGGCAGGGCCCTCTGGGTGCTTGACGACCTGTCTGCTCTGCGTCAAGTGCAAAATGACATGATAAGCAAGCCACTGCATGTTTTTACCCCTGGACCAGTTGAGATGATTAAGGGTAGTAATCCATCTGAACCCTCCAAGACCAAGGGCACGAACCCCCTTCGTGGCGTTGTGTTCAACTACCACATTCGTGATGAACAAGAAGATCCGTTAACCATTGAGATCACTGACAATAACGGTAATCTCGTGCGCACCTATTCAAGTGAAGAAAGTAACTTTGAACGTTGTATCATTGCTAATATGGATCAGCGTCTACCGTTTAAAGTCAAATATCCACCAAAAGAGCAGGGTGCTAACAAGTGGGTCTGGGATATGCGCAGGCATGGTCTGCATTGCATTGATGATATTAAGTTATTCGAGGGATTTGCTGGCGCATATGTTATGCCTGGTACCTATCAGGCACGTATTTCAATTGGTGGTGCTGAAGATACTGTGACCCTCACTCTCATCACAGACCGTCGAATTACAGCTGACAGTCATGCTATTGCCGAAGTTGAACAAAAGGTTTTTGAGATAACAGCGTTGATGAACGAGTTGCTTGACAGTCTAACCTCCATTCGAAAGTCAAGAACTCAGATCAAGACTTTGATGACTGACTTCCCTGACGCAGAGTTGCTTCAGGATTCTGGTCAGAGTGCGATCAATCGTCTATCTGCATGGGAAAGAGAAGTTCTGCAGGTTGATTACGAGACTTACGAAGATGAAGACAATCTTCCAGGCAAGCTTGTCAAACAGGTGCGTCATCTACTGGATGTAATCGACGATGCAGGTCCACCAATCGCAACAGGTGCGCTTGAACGATTGAGAGACCTTGAAGATGAATGGGCCAATTTACAGGCTGAACTAAGAGACATTTCAACCTCAGATATCGAGGCTGTTAATAATTGGGCAAGTACAAATACTATCCCACATATTTCACCACCAATTGCACGGCACTAATTTTGACACGTAGATGAAATTCCATGGTTCATTTTCCAATTCGATAAGCGTTTAGGTATGCAGCAAAGATCAAAGAAAATCCCTATCATTATTATCATTGTGTGCATTCTTATTGTAGTGCTTTCAATCTACTTAGAAGGTAATAAAAAAGCTGAAAATATTGGACCTGATTTGATTGTTTTCAATGCTGATATCAGAACCTCAGACCCAAAGTCTCCAATAGCTCAAGCTTTTGCTGTCAAAAAAGGAAAATTTATTGCTATAGGAACCAATCAAGAGATTCAGAGTTTAGGAAAAGAAAATACCCAACAAATTGATGCACAGGGGCTTAGTGTTTTGCCCGGATTCATAGACAGTCATACTCACTTGTCTTCTGGTGGAAAAATTGTTTCCGGGGTTAACTTAACCGGTATTAAAGAAAAATCTGTGTGGTTGGATATGATTGCAGAAAGGGTCAAGACAATGGAACCCGGTGAGTGGTTATTGGGTGGTCGCTGGGATTACACTCTTGAAAATAAGGGCTTGCCTAACCGTTGGGAATTAGACGAAGTCTCTCCCAATAACCCAGTGGCACTATCTGATATTGATGGCCATAGCATGTGGGTAAATACTTTAGCTATCGATAAAGCCAACATCACGGCTGATTCAGTTGTTCCAGTCGGTGGGCAAATAATGCTTGATGAAGACACTGGAAAACCCAATGGAATATTGCTTGAAGGCGCTATGGACCTTGTTTGGAGAGAGAAAACATATGTAAGAGATTCTGACGAGGCAAGGAAACAAATATCACAAGTCCTCAACTTTGCTACTTCACTTGGGATAACAAGTGTTCACGATATGTCGAGTAAGATTGAGTTAGAAAAATATTTAGGCTTGGCAGAAGAGGGCAAACTTTATGTCAGGACATTTTATGGTGAACACTCTAAGTTCGACGCAGGACAAGACAGCACTTCTGATAAAGCTCAGATTGAAAAACTCAGAAATAAATATAAATTCAACGATCCTAATAAGGGTCCAATGGTTGAATTTGGCTTTATAAAATATGTAATGGACGGTGTTCTCTCAACCCATACTGCGGCAATGCTAGAACCTTACTCTGATCGCCCTGATTTATTCGGTGAACCTTTTTACACTCAAGAAGAAATTGATGCTCTCGTTAAGAGAGCTAATGGTTTAGGTTTCCCAGTAGCTATTCATGCGATCGGCGATCGAGCAGTGAGAATGGCTTTAAATGCATTTGAGTCCTCTGGTAACAGAGAATATGCAAATCGCATTGAGCATATCGAAATTATTGATCCCAATGATGTGCCAAGATTCAAAGAATTAAATGTGGCAGCATCCATGCAACCCAATCATGGTACTGGTGTTATTGGAAAATACATTACTGAGAGAGTTGGTGAAGAACGTGAAAAGAACGCTTATGTTTGGGGAGATTTTTTAAGATCTAGAACCCAATTGGGATTCAGTAGTGATTTTGCAACCTCACCATTTTCTCCTCTTGTGCATATTGCAGATGCTGTTTTCCGAGAAAGTCCAAGTGGTTTGTTTGACGGGACTTGGTACCCAGATCAGGCAGTAACTTTTGAGCAAGCATTGTTTGCTTACACACAAGCTGGAGCAACTTTATCAGGATGGGGAGATGAGCTAGGCAGTATTACTGTAGGTAAATGGGCAGATTTTGTATTGCTCGACAGAACTCTAGGCAACCCAGTTGGCCGAGAATTGAAACAAGCGAACGTTTCTGCCACTTATTTTGCAGGAAGATTGGTTTTCTCCGCCACTGAAAAAAACTAAATTCAAACGATATCAGGCTAAAACATCGTAATCAGTGGTTTTAGAGCAACAAAAGGTGTAGTAATACCCTACAAAAAAACAAAATCCTTGTTTTATGTGGGCTACAGACTGTGATAGGCTTAGCTCTAGTTAACTGGTTTAATTGACTTAAGAGGGGCAATGATGAAATTAAAAAATATTTTTATCGCAGTTTTCGTTGCTGCGGGAATTTTTACATACAGCACTCCTTGGGCAGCTATTGAGGAAATCGTTGTTACTGCAACAAAGAGAGCTTCAACTATCCAAGACGTGCCTTTTTCTATTAATGCACAAACTGCAGAGACGATCGAACGTACCGGTGCCGTGAATTTTGAAGACTTAGCTAGAAATGTCGCTGGTTTGGCTGTGCAAAACCTAGGGCCAGGACAAAGCCAAGTTGGGATTCGAGGGCTTTCCGCAGGACAGATTGTTCGAGACCAACCTGGTGTTAAGGAACAGGTTGGTGTTTACATGGATGAATCCGTGATTTCATTGTCCTTGTTTACGCCAGATTTTGATCTGTATGATCTGAATCGATTTGAAACCCTACGTGGTCCTCAAGGAACTCTTTTTGGCTCTGGATCAATTGGTGGAACGATTCGATACATTACCAATCAACCTAATGTGGATGAGTTTGAAGCCGAATTGTCCTTAGATCTTAATACCATCACCCAAGGCTCAAACGGTGGGCACATTAAGGCCATGATTAATACTCCCTTAGGTAATGGAAGCGCCGTGCGAGCGGTTGTATATTCAACCGAGTATGGGGGTTACATCGACGCATACGGAGAAGGTGACACATTTAATGCTGACGTTAACGAGGGATCACGAGACGGTGTTCGTATTTCAGCGACCTTCTCACCGAGTGATACTCTGACAATTACTCCTCGAATTATTTATCAGGAGATCGAATACGACGGATACAATCGTCAAGAGGCATTTAATATGTTTGCCAATCCATTCACTACTACAAGAACTGCAAGAACATTCAAACCACGCCAGCAGCATTTACTGCAGCAGGAAGGTTACTCGGATGAAACAACTTTGGCAGATGTTGTTGTTGAGGCTGGCTTTGATGGCTATGATATGACTTTCGTTGGTAGCTATATGGATCGGGATATTCTCGTCAGTCGTGATGCAACTGCTCTTACCAGTAGTGTTTGGCACGATATAGGATATGATCCTGTGATGTATACCATCCCATCGAATCTTAGGGATACCACGGCTTTAGAGCAAACTACTGCGGAACTTCGTTTTGCTTCAAATACTGAGGGACCATTGCAATGGTTAGTGGGTTTCTTTTATTCGGATATGCAGAGAGAATACGCACAGCGTCTGCCTACCCCAGGGTCTGCGGTTTGGACAGATGCTACTTTAGGTGCAGGCACTTCTGCAGCTGTTGCTAATGGTTTTCCAAATCTAGATTCACCATTTAACTCAGATCTCCCATACGATATTGAGCAAATTGCTCTGTTTGGAGAAGCAACATATGATGTGAATGATCAGTTACAATTGACTTTTGGAGGACGTTACTACGATCTTGATGAAAGCAGAGTCATTACATCAGGTGGATTGTTTGCTAATGGTGATGCAGGCACAGTAAATGAGACTACATCAAGCGGATTTGCACCCAGAGTTCTTCTTCGCTATGACATGAATGATGATGTCACGCTGAACGCACAGATTTCACAAGGGGTCAGGCTTGGAGGGGTGAATGATCCTCTCAATGCCAACATGTGTACTCCTGAAGATAAATTAATCTTTGGCAGTTATCAGTCATATGATGATGAAACCATGTGGAATTATGAGGTGGGTATAAAATCACGTTTGGGCAATGGAGCCACATTGAATGCTGCAGTTTTTTATGCAGACATTGAGAATCTTCAAGCAACATTAGATGCCGGTTCATGTTCATCAAGGATTTCCTTTAATGTTCCGGAATCAAAAACTAGTGGAGTTGAGATTGAATATGTTTCACAACCTACCGACTATTTCACCTTCTCAATATCAGGAAGTGCTGTAAATGCTGAGTTCAAATCTACCGTAATTGATGCAACGGGTTCAGTTTTGGGAGGACTTGAAAATGGTAATCGTTTGGCTTCTGTGCCAGAGATTCAATTGGCAGCAACAGCCACTTATGAGTTTCCAATAGCACTTGGTGATGCTTATGCTTCAGCAACAGTTCACCATGTTGGTGATCGTATTACACAGCCGACTGACCAACTTTATGGTTCTGGTGATTTTGCTTCGGGATTGGTATTTGGAGGAGCATCAGGTGCTGACATCACAAGTCTGGATTTGGAACTTGCTGCTTATACGATCTTTAATCTCAGAGTAGGTGTTGTTGCAGATAACGGCTGGGAAACTGCACTTTATATTAATAATGCAACTGATGAGAATGCCAACCTATCGTTTGATCGTGAACGTGGAGGCCGTGCTCGACTTGCATTTAGGACTAATCAGCCTAGAACTATTGGGATTAGTTTAAGACGCAGTTTTTAACTGAGAAAAGTAATAAAGACCGATAAAGAACAACGCCCGGTATCTAAACCGGGCGTTTTTCATTTGCACTTCCTAATTGCCATTGAGTAAATTGAACTATGAATTTATTGACTCTTTGGTATCTATTCCTAAACTATATTCTATGATTAAGGCATTACAAAAAAAATTCCAATTCACAATCATATTTTTCCTTTCATTCTCTCTTGCGTCTTGTGGTTGGTATGGTAATAAAAACTATGAAGCTCAGATCCGAGTGACTTCTTATGGCATACCTCACATCTTGGCTGAAGACTGGGGTGATTTGGGTTTTGGGTACGGCTACCAATTTACCAGCGATAATTTTTGTGAATTAGCCAAACACGTTGTCCGTGTTAATGGTGAGATGTCAAAATATTTTGGCAGATCCAATCAAAATCTTGCCAGCGATGTACTGATAAAGTTTTTTGGGAAAAAATCAACCATCCGTGTTAATGGTTTACTGAACGCAGATAAAAGAATGGTGAAGGTCTCAGAGGGCTATGCTGCAGGGTATAATCACTATCTTGAAAATATTCCTCAAGGGATGCATCAAGGGTGTATTAATGCTGAATGGTTAAGACCCATTGATCTCTATGATGTGGCTAGAATGTCAGTCTACATTACGCTCCTCGCCTCTTTCTCAGATCCTCGGATTGCTAACGCTGTTCTTGCATTGGGTATAGAAGAAGACAACGAACAATCAGCCTTGAATCTAGAGACGTTTGCATTGTCCGAATCAATGGGCAGCAATTCTTATGCATTAGGAAGTGAGGTCACTCAAACAGGTCAAGCGATGCTTTTGGGGAATCCACATTACCCTTGGAGAGGGCAAAGACGGTTTTATCAGGTGCATATGACTATTCCTGAAGAGATCAATGTTATGGGGATCACCATTCTTGGAAGCCCCTTGATCAATGTTGGTTTTACCGAGAAATTCGCTTGGACCCATACGGTGTCCAATGCAAATCGATTCACCTTGTACGAGCTGGATTTGAATGACCAAGATCGGAAAACCTATATCTATAACCAAAAAAGAACCAAAATAAAATCTTTCCCGATTGAGATAGAAGTCAAAGAGAACAATGGTTCGATATCCACAGAAACAATAGAATTGCATTTCAGTCGCTTTGGTTTGCTTCTTGATGCAGGAGTGTTATTAGGCGATGAAAGTTTGACCGGTTGGCCTAATCGAGATGGCAAAGTTTTTGCAATCCGTGACGTCGCCATGGATAACCAAAGAATAGGAGCCACTATTGTTGGCATGTTGACTGCGAAGAACTTCGATCAGTTTATTAACACAATTAGAAATAATTTAGGATTAAGTTTTATTAATACCATTGCAGTAAACGATCAAGGAGAGGCATTTTACGGGGACTATTCAACGGTTCCTTATCTCACAGATCAGCAACTGCAGGATTGCCAACCCAGCAAGACCGGCCAATTAATCAACAGAGAGTCAGTTAATCTAATGAGAAATCCATTGGGAATTCCGGTATTGGCAGGTAATCGTTCAGAATGCAACTGGATTGTAGATCCAGAATCCCCTCAAGAAGGTTTGATTCCAGGAGGACAGTTGGCTTCGATAAGGACCAACCACTATGCCAGCAATAGCAATGACAGTTATTGGTTGGCTAATTTAGAAAACCCCATGACTGGCTATTTAAGAGTCATGGGAGGTGAGGAATATCAGGTTTCATTGAGAACTCAACTGGCATTATTGCAAATTCAAGAACGAATCAATGGAACCGATGGCTTGGATGATAATCCTTTGTTTTCATTGAAAAATTTACAGGATGTCGCGTTAGCGGCTCGAAATTTGGCCGGAGAATGGTTTTTAGACGATCTTTTGACTATGTGTAAGGTTTACCCAGAAGAATTAACAAACAAGGCCTCACGTGCTTGTGAAGTTTTAACTCAATGGGACAAGAAAACTAACATAGACAGCATTGGCAATCAGGTGTTTTATCTCTTCTGGCAGAAAGCACGAAAAATTGACAATCTTCACGTTCTCCCGTTTGATCCTCAAAAACCACTAGATACCCCAAAGGGACTGCATATAGATGATTCAGAAACCCGCTTGAAATTGATTAAATCACTGGATTATGCGGTGGATGTATTTGATGACAATCTCCTTCCGCTTAATGCCAAATGGGGAGACATCCAGTACGAGATCAGGAATGGTAAAAAAATACCCCTTTTTGGTGGTGGTTTTGATGCAGGTAATTTCAGTGCAATGCGTGCTAAATTAACTAAAGGCGAAGGTTGGTCAGAAATAATTCATGGCAACAGCTACCTCCAAACAGTGACTTGGGACGACGATGGGGTGGTCGCTGAGGGAATATTGAGTTATTCACAGTCCTCTGATCCTGACAATCCGCATTTTCAGGACCAAACAGAACTCTATTCTCAAAAAAAATGGGTGAAACTGCCCTTTAAAGAAAAAGATATTTTGGCAGACCCAAATCTTGAGATCATCAACATTAAAACCGATTGATTTCTTTATTTGATCAGGAGCTAATCTATTAAACCTCTTCGTTTAAGTAGGGGTTCAATCTCTGGGTCAGATCCCCTGAATGCTCTGTATTGATCCATTAAATCTTTAGTATTTCCTGATGAATAAATAAGAGTTTTTAATTTGTTTGCAGTCTCTGGATCAAACAATCCTTTTTCTTTGAATAACTCAAATGCGTCTGCATCTAGCACCTCAGTCCAAAGATAGCTGTAATAGCCTGATGAATATCCTCCTGCAAAAATATGGGCAAAGTAGGTGCTTCTATAGCGGCTGGTTATTTCAGGAATGAGACCTAAATCTTGAAGGATCTCAGTTTCAAATAAATTGGCGTCCTCAATGGGTTCTTCCAGAGTATGCCAAGCCATATCAAGGTAGGAAGCTGCCAAGTATTCAGTTGTAGCAAATCCCTGATTAAATAATGAAGCCTTGGAAATCTTATCAAGCAATTCGAGAGGAATCGGTTCATTCGTCTGGTAGTGTCTTGCGTAGGACTTAATAACGCTTGGTTCTATGGCCCAGTTTTCCATGAGTTGCGAAGGGAATTCCACATAATCTCTCGCTACCCTTGTGCCCGAAAGACTCGGATAGGTCGCACTGGATAATAATCCATGAAGCGCGTGTCCGAACTCATGGAACAATGTTGATGCTTGTTCAAAGGAAAGCAAGGCAAAGCCGTCTTTGTTTTTGGGAGGAAAATTGCAAACGTTAACTACTATCGGTATTTGGACGCCGTCAAATGTACTTTGACTCCTGAAAGTATTCATCCAGGCCCCACCACCTTTATTGGGTCTAATGGTGTAATCAGTATAGAAAATTCCGATGGTATCACCATATTCATTTTTGACTTCAAATGAACGGATGTTTTCTCGGTATTTTGGTAAATCAAATCTTTCAGTAAAGCTTATTTGAAAAAGTTTATTGGCAACATCAAAAGCTCCTTGAAGGACTTTTTGTTGGCTAAAATACGGTTTGACTTCAGCTTCGGTAAAATCATACTTTTCTTGTCTTATTTTTTCTGAATAATGCCACCAATCCCAAGCTCCAAGTTCAAAGTTGTTTCCTTCTGCATTGATCAATTCCTGCATCTCTTGCACTTCTTTCTTTGCTCTGGAGAGTCCTGGTTCCCAGACTTGTTCAAGAAGATCATTAACTCTCTTTGTATTTTTTGCCATGGTATCTTCAAGAACAAAATCGGCATGATTGTTGTATCCAAGCAGATTGGCTTTTTCAATGCGAAGGGCTGCCATTTGCATGGCAATATTTTTGTTGTCTCGTTCGTTGTCGTTATCACCTCTCTTAACGTAAGCATTGTAGAGTTTTTTTCTTAAATTTCTCTGTGTGGAGTAGGTTAGAAATGGATACATACTGGCTCTGTTTGGTTTAAATTTCCAATGACCCACATTACCTTCTGAGTCAGCTAATTTTGATGCTTGATCAATCACGTCTTCTGGCAATCCGCTCAATTGGTTTTCATCCTCAATGATCAAACTGAATCCTTCGTTTGTTTCTTTTAACAAGTTTTGGTCAAACTGCACCGAGAGGGTGGCTATTTTCTGATTGATTTCAGTCAAGCTTTTCATAGATTCTTCATCCAACTCCACCCCAGCACGAACAAAATCCTTATGAGTTTCTTCTACCAATCTCCTTTGCTCAGGACTTAACTTTTTTTGGAATGAATGAGACCATGAACTGTGTCTTTTTTCATAAATGCTTTTTATCTTTTGAAAGAGTTTCTTGTTAAGTAAAATTTTATCGCTATGGGCGGAGAGTTGAGGGCTGATGAGTTGAGCCAGACTATCCATTTCATCGTTTGTGTTTGATCCAAGCAGGTTGAAAAATACATCAGCAACCTTATCTAGGGTCTTGCCACTTCTTTCCATGGCAACGATGGTGTTCTCAAACGTAGGCGCGGCTGTATTATCGGCAATTGCATCAATTTCATCAATATGCTCTTTCATGCCTTGTTCAAATGCTGGTTGATAATGTTCCATCTTTATTTTTTCAAAAGGAGGGATCTGGTAGGGGGTTGTATAGTCTGTAAAGAAAGGATTCATAGCATGGACCATGTTTATATTACTGGTGTGAAAAATAACTATATACAAGAGCAGTGTTAATTTTTTCATTTTCCTAACTGAATTAATGTTTGGGACCCATCACTCTAGAAATATTTAAAGTAGATGTCCATAAAATAATGTCTTATTTCATTAGGATGCTGTAGATTGCAAGCGAAAATATTATTGAAAAGGTATAATTTAACTGTTTTTTTATGGCAAGGTGGCAGAGTGGTTATGCAGCGGCCTGCAAAGCCGTGGACGTCGGTTCGATTCCGATCCTTGCCTCGATTTAAAGCCCGGGTGGCGGAATTGGTAGACGCTACGGACTTAAAATCCGTTGTCCGAAAGGACGTGCCGGTTCGAGTCCGGCCCTGGGCACCAGAATTCAATTATCCAGAATTATTGATTTCCTCTTTTCTTTTTACTACAAAGGCTATTAAAGCTTCATTGATAGATGGATCTAGGGTTGGTTGTTCATACTGCTTCAGCAAAGTTTTCCATGTCTTATTGGCTCTTTCAAGTGTAGTAATTGATCCATTTTTTTCCCAATTTTCGAAATTATCCCAATCAGAAATCATCGGAGTGTAAAATTCGGTTGAGTAGTGTTTCATGGTTTGATCAGTGTCAAAAAAATGTCCACCAGGACCGACACTCTCAATTGTCTCCACCCCTAGGTTATAAGCATTTACCTCAATGGGTTTCAAAGACTCAGAAATTGTCTGCAGCATTTCTGCATCGATGATTAATTTTTCAAAAGAAGCTGTTAAACCCCCTTCAAGCCACCCAGCGGCGTGATTCACTAAATTTGCATGGCTCATGATGGTTGCCCACAGTGACATTCCACTTTCATAAATAGCTTGTGCATCAACGGAATTGGAAGCATTGGTGTTGCTACTTCGGTATGGTAAACCATAGAATCTGGCAAGTTGTCCTCCGGCAATTGTGGATCTAATGTATTCAGGTGTGCCAAAGGCAGGGGATCCGCTTCTCATGTCGACATTTGTAGAGAATGAACCATAAATAATAGGAGCACCTGGTCGAACTAACTGAGTTAGAGTTACCACTGCTAAAATCTCTGCATTTTGTTGCACCAATGTTCCAGCTTGTTTAATTGGTGCCATAGCCCCAGATAGAGTAAATGGAGTGACACAAACTGCTTGTCCTGCTCTTGCAAGTTCTATAGTTGCTTCCGACATTGGGATATCAAGCTGCATAGGAGAATTTGTATTAATAATTCCCATAATAGATGGATTTTCTACTAGTTGCTTTCTGGTGCAATCAAAGGCAATGCGGTGCATATCAATGCAATCCTTAGTTCTTACTTTCCCCATGGGAGATGACTGACAGTTTTTGTCCAATAATTGAAATTGAGCCAAATAAAAATCAAGGTGTCTTGTTTCTGAAGGTAATTCAATAGTTTCAAATGCCATGCCACCTTCTTGATGGATAATATTAAGACTTTGAATGATCTTCATATAGTTGCATAGATCCTCAAAAGTGCCTCTCCGTCTTCCTTCATCGAGATCACTGCAAAAAGCTGGACCACCTATTGCACTGAAAACAATATGATTTCCACCAATTTTTAAATCTCGTTTGGGGTTCTTTGCTCGTAGGGTAAATTCTTTAGGTGCCTTTGAAATATTACTTAATACCAAATTCCTATCAAAATGGACCATTTGTGACGATTCATCAACATCCAAACCAGCATCTTTAAATATTTTTCTTGCATCTTGATGTAAGATTTTCATGCCTACTCTTTCAAGAACATCAAGGGATGCATGATGAATAGATTCGATCTCATCTTCACTAATAATTTCCAGAGCAGAAAACTCAGTCACTACCTCCTGCCAAGGGAGTTGATTGATCAAATTTCCTTTTGATTTCTTCCTTCGTTTTCTTTGCATCATCAGATTTTATGAATTTTAAATCTTCTCTTCAATTATAGCCCTCGATACGAATAAATAATTATAAATCCATATGATCGGCTCTACCGAATTAAATGAAGGAACAAATTTCTAATTCAAAATGATAAACCGCAGTAATTCAAAAGGCTCTCCAGACTTGAGACTATACAAGTCACTTGAAGGATATGAAAAAATCATGTCTTGGTATGAACGATTAAAAAATAGAATTCAGGTTGATCATGATTCCCTGTTTATCAGTACCCGATTTGGGACAACGCATGTCATCGCTGCGGGCGATAAGGCAGCAAAACCTGTATTGTTGATTCCAGGGATTGCAGGTTGTGCCCCTTTGTGGCGTCATCAAATCAATGATTTATCAGAGCATTATAGAGTTTTTGCTCTTGATGTAGTAGGGCAACCTGGAAAAAGTGATCCAAATCCACTCTCTGTTTTCAATGGTGATTATACCCAATGGCTGGAAGATGTTATCAAGGGTTTAGGTGTAGAAAAGCCTCACTGTTTTGGAGTCAGCACTGGGGGGACAACTGCAATGGATATGGCCATTGCCAAATCAGAATTAATAGACAAAGTGGTGATGTGTGGACCCACTGGACTTGCCAGAGCTAGATTGCCATTTCATATATGGTTTTCAAGAGCAATGGCTAAGAAAAAAGATGCAGACGTTCTCGAAGATGAAATTACAGCGTCTTCGTTTTCCAAGCCAAGATCAGGAAAAACATTTGGTTCATTTGATAGACAGCTGGCAAGAGGTATGGCTTTGTGCACTCGGTTTTATCGGGTTGATAAATCATTGGGGATTTATAGCGAGAGAACCTCAAGAATTAATTTTATAAAAGGTTTAAAAGTAATCGGTAAATTCTTCTTTTCTGTTGAGAAGAAACGTTTAAAGAATTTTAGAAACGACGGTCTTTTGATACTTGGTGAATTTGAGGTTTTATATAATCCTAAAAAGATTTCAAAAAAAATAAAAAAATTAATACCTAATTTAAATATTCAAATCATTAATGATGCTGGTCATGCAGCCGTTTATGACCAACCGAATGAAGTGAACAATCTAGTTATTTCATTTTTATCTAATAATTAATACCTAACACGTTATGGATCATCGGAATACTAAACTTAGTTTATTATTACTTTTATTGTTTCCTATGATCCTAAATGCTCACGAGGCTAACAATTTACCTTATGGGCCTTTTCTTAGTGGCATCACTCATCCGGTGCTTGGTTTTGACCATTTCTTAGCTATGGTTAGTGTGGGTATGGTGAGTGCCCAGATAGGTGGGGCTGCTATTTGGTCTATCCCCTTAACATTTGTGTCGGTCATGTTCTTAGGTGGGCTCATGGGTATTAGTTTAGGAGGAATGAGCGGTTATGAAATAGGTATTGCTTTATCTGTTTTGTTTCTCGGAGCAGTATTAGCAGCCGACAAAGAGATTAACTATTTATTTGCCATGATTGCTGTGGCTATTTTTGCTGTTTTTCATGGTTATGCTCACGGACAAGAAATACCTGCGATTGCAGAACCCAAACCCTACATTGCTGGTTTTATGACAGGAACCATAATGTTACATATTACAGGCTTAGTGCTAGCAGACATTTCAACACATTATAGAACAGGGAAAGTTATTTTAAGGTGTACAGGTTTCTTGATTGCAGTTGTAGGGGTTTATTTTTTTACAATTTCTGTTTGACAGCGAGGAAGGTTGAATTATGAAAAAAAGATTGATTATTTGGGAAGTAGGCAGTTTTTTTTGGGTTATGTTAGCAGGCTCAGCTCTACATTTTTCTTTTGAACTCAGTGAATTTTGGACACCTCTTGCCCTTTTTTCATCAGTAAATGAAAGTACATGGGAGCATCTGAAAATGTATTTTTGGCCTGGATTAATCTATGCACTCATCCAGTATACTTATACGAGAGACATCGCTAATAATTACTGGCTAGCAAAATTAATTTCACTGATAACAACACCACTTGGGATTATTGTCTCTTTTTATGGGTATCTGTCCATAGCCCTCCCAGTTTATGGAACAGGTTTTTTTGTAATGGATTTGATGACAATGGTTGTCGGTCTTTCTTGCGGTTCTTTCTGTGCCTATAAGTTAATGGTGAAACCACCCATTCATTCAGTTTCAAAAAATTATGTTCTTTCTGGATACTTAATTTTGACTTCGATGTTCTCAATGTTGACATATTTTCCACCTAAAATATTTCTTTTTGAAAATTATTTTGGTTATGAGTATAAAGGTGAGTACGGAATCCTGAATAACTACGAGCCTTATCGCGTTTTTAGAAAAGATTAGATTAAATTTTCTGCTTAGGGCGTTCTTTTGGAGCAGTCAATAAGAGTGGCTGGGATGAAACAACAACACCACCTGGTTGTTCCAAAGTAATTGCAAAAGCTCTAGCATTGGAGATTGGTAACTTCGGATTGATAGGAATGATCACTTCTTTCTCGGATGTGGTTATATCAAAAACACCCCCGTCAACGGGATTGAGATACTTAATGGGATCAACAATCCAAATTTGGTATTGATTTAGGGATGAATCATTGATTGGCATTCCCGTTAATGTAATAAATCCTTTTTGTTTATCATTACTCCAGATGACATGACCTTGTATGGTTTCAAAGTCTGATGTTTTTCCATACCAAGGATGATTCATTAAGTCTTTTGCAGTGTTTTTCAGAACCATTCTTTTTAAGGGTAAGTAGCGATAATTATTTTCATATGTTTTAAAGGTGATCATTGAATATGACAAACCAATTGCTAACATCACCGTTATACTCCAAGCATATGCTGGTTTTATCAGAGTTTTGAATAAGCTAGTGAAATTAAAACCTGGAAGAGTATTTTTCTCATCCAATGGTGAATCATAAGTCTCTAGGATTTTATTTCTGATTTCACTTGGCAAAGTTTCATTGGCGGTATCATCCATCAGGTAGAAACCTATTTGTGACAATGCAGTGGTTTTAGCAAAGTCATCCTTTTTATATTCTGGATACTGTAATAATAGTTGAGCCAATTGTTGCTCGTCTTCAACTGATAAATGCTCTACTGCTGACAGTGCTAACAGTTCCATCAATATTTGTTTTTCTTTGTCTTTTTTATCCATGATAATAATTTTTAACTCTTGTGTTTACGCGTTTGATTTCGTCTCTAATTTTCATTAGGTTCCTGCGAATCTTAGTCTTGACAGTACCCAGTGGTAGATTAAGCAATTTAGCTATTTCTAAGTGTGAATATCCTTGGTAAATTGAAAGAGAGAGTAATTCTTGGTCTTGTATGTCAAGTTTTTTCAAAGCTCTAACGACTAGTGAGATTTCGGCATTTCTTTCTAGATTTGATTTTTGACTAAAAACATCATCACTCAGTGAATCTTCAATCGATTTTAAAACTTTGTGTTTATTATTCTTCCTTAAATTATCGATTAATCTGCGTCTTGCTATCATTGAAATAAAAGTAATTTCTGATGCTTTGTTTGGGTCAAAACGACCAGCAGATTGCCATAATGCAACAAATATTTCTTGAATAGCATCTTCGGCTTCATCTTGATTAGATAAGTATCGCCTGGCAATGGACCAAATTAAGTTACCATACTTATTAATTAACTTTTCAAATGCTTCAGGATTACCATTAGCCACTTTGGATAACAAGTTTTCATGGACTTTTGGACTAGTATTTCCCATTCTACTATCAGAATTATCTTTGATAGACAGGTTGTTTATAATCAGTTCCAACAAAGGCACTCCTTAGTTCTTTGATAGTAATTGGATATCTAATTAAAATATTTCGGTCATTCACCATGACTAGATTCAAGTTTATGCTGAAGAATAGTTAAAATAGAGTAAATTTGATCAGTTCTCAAAACTATAACCAACACCATATAAGGATCGAATGTAATCGGTTTTAGGGTTAATTTTTTTTAGTTTGTGTCGAAGATTCTTAATATGTGTGTCTACTGTTCGATCAAGAACGATACGCCCGTCATCAAAGATTTTATTTAGGATTTGATCTCTATTGTAAACTCGTCCTGAGTGCTCAATAAACATGGCAAGTAATCTAAATTCAACCGGAGTTAGATCCAATTTTATTCCATCAAGTGTGATTGAGAATCGCTCTGAATCGATTTCAAACCCATTAGATAGGTTATCTTTGATATATTCTGGATCAGTTCGTCTTAAAACAGCCTTGACTCTTGCAACCACTTCCTTGGGACTAAATGGTTTACAAATATAATCGTCTGCACCCATCTCAAGTCCGATGAGGCGGTCAATTTCATCAACCATTGCTGTGATCATAATAACGGGTAAATGGGAGAACGTTCTAATTTCTTGACAAATATCTTTGCCATTCATAGCAGGCAGCATCAAATCTAACAATACTAAATCGGGATCGTGTTTCTTAATCCAAGGAATGACTCGTGTACCGGTATCAATGTGTTTTGTTTTAAAGTCTTCTTTTTGTAAATATTCAACGAGTATATTTGCTAGCTTCAACTCATCTTCAACCACCAAAATCGTTTTGTTCATCACTTATTTCTTGTTGAATTTAATTTCAATGAATAGACCGCCCAAAGCAGAGGATTGAGCATTGATCATGCCGGAATGGGCTTCCACAATTGCCTTGCAAATAGATAAGCCTATACCGGCGCCACCGTTTTCCCTGGAGCGGGATGAATCTTTTCTAAAGAGCCGTTCAAAAATCTTATCGATAGATTCTTGATCTACACCAGGAGCAGAATCTGAAAAGGTAACAACAACATTGTTGCCTTCTTCAAAGATTGCAACTTCAATAGTTCCCGGTGCATCAGTATAGCGTAGAGAATTTTCTAGTAAGTTTGTGAACAACTGCCCTAATCTTTTTTCATCTCCAATGATTTCAAATGAATCATTAATCGAAGTGTTTAACTGAATATTATTTTGCAGACATCTATCTGTGTATCCTGTGAGGGTTTGTGATAAAAGATCAGAAAGGTTTATATCAGCCATCTTATATTTCATGGCACCAATGTCCGAGAGTGCCAATTCGTAGAGATCTTCTACTAGAGAATTAAGGCGTTCCACTTCATTGGATAACGAGATCAGTGATTCAGTATCAAAATTCCTAATTCCGTCTTGAATGGACTCTATTTCGCTTTTTAATATTGCCAAGGGAGTTCTAAGTTCATGGGAAATATCAGCAATCCATTGCTTTTGACTTTCTGAGTTCTTATCCAACGTCTTCGCAAGAATATTAAAATCTCTGGATAATCTTCCCATTTCATCTTTATTTTTTATTTTGACTCTTGTTTTAAATTCCCCACCAATGAGTTCTTTTGTTGCTAAGGCCAACCTTCTGATCGGACCAGTAAAATTCATCGTGAAAAGCAGAGAAATCAGTCCTGCAAAAATTAATGCAATGAAGGCAGCTCCATATAGGGTTGATTGTTGTGCTTCTGCAAATTGCATATCAATGCGCTCAATCAGCCCGGGAGGTGCTAGCAGAGCAAGGGTCCCAACTTTGTTGCTTTCAAAGTAAATAGGGACCGTTCTTATCGCACGCTGATTTAATTCTTTGGTCTTGAAGCCAATAAGTAGTTGATCCTTGGCATCGTAAAGACTAAGCCTTCCTCTGAGAAGGTTTTTATTTTTTTTAGGCTGTCCAAAGGTGAAACGGTATCTAGTAAACTCTCTTCCTCTGGAAGTGTTGCCTGATGTCATGATTATATTGTTCTCGATCCATCGTTTTTCATTCAACAACACATTGGCAATTCTCGGGTTAGATCTAATAAACTCCCATGTTTGCACTTCTGAATAATAGTCTTCTAGGTCACCTGCAAATTGGCTTAATTGGTTTATTTCTGATGCTTGAATGTAATTTAAAAATTCAGTTTTAAAATTCCATTGCAAAAAACCAACCAATAGAGCTATGACAACAAGAAAACTTGCTGAAAAACCTATAAACAGTTTTGGAAAAATCTTCATTAATTATTTAATTTATTAACTTTATTTTACGAATTATAATGCAATCATCACCATAGAAGTTCAGTATTCATTTTTTCTTCATATTTCCTTAATGACTTGAGATGTATAATAAGTCATTAATTTTAATACAATTGGAGACAAAACCAATGAAGCAATTCTTAGCAATTTTGGCGACAATCATTGTTTATTCTAGCTCAGTTCTATTGATTGATTCAGCTCTAGCAGCAGATCACCATAACAATGCAAGTCAACAGGAATCACACCAACATGATAATCATGATTATGATGGTGATAGACACAAACACCAAGGCAAAGGTAGAGGAGATAGTAGAGGAGACCGAGACGGTCTCAGAATGCTTTTCAGAGGCCTTGAATTAGACGAGGAACAACGCGCCCAAGTTGGCTCGATCATGAGAGAGCAAATGGAGAAGGGTAGAAAACAAGGTGAAGCATTAAAGGCGAGCATGTTTAATGAAACCAGAGATCAGCTGTCTGGCGTTTTATCCGAGGAACAACTCAAGCAGTTTGATATGAATGCTGAGCGTGCGAAAGCAATGGGAGATAGAATGAAAGCGCATGCAGGTAAACATCCCAAAGCATGGGACAAGAAAGGCAAACGGGATAAAAAAGGCAAACGGGGTAAAAAAGGCAAGAAAAAACCCAAACATAACCACCAACATTAATTTCCTCTTTACTGCCAGAATGGCAGGACCCTTACTGGGATCAATGATTTTATTCCCCTAATGATTGATCCCAGTATCATTAATTTTAATCTCTAGAGCATTCACAATCTTACTGTATTAAAATGGTCGTCTGAGCAATTGTCACAGGAGTGGCTGCAATGAAATTGGTTCAATTAGAAAAATTTGGCGATCAAGGTCTAATTTTTACAGAGAGAGGAAAACCCAGCCCCTGTCTGGGCGAAGTGATTGTAAAGATTAAAGCAGCTTCGGTCAATTACAGGGATTTTTTGATCGCTCACGGTTTTTACAATCCAAATCTTTCACTACCGTTAATTCCTCTGTCGGATGGAGCTGGTGAAGTTGTGGAAGTTGGCAATGATGTGAAAAGTTTTCAACCGGGTGATAGAGTATGCTCGATGTTGTTTCAGAATTGGCATAATTACAGTCAGAGTTGGACGAAATCAAGATCCATATCAACCGGTTGTGATGCAGCAGGGGTGCTAACCGAGTATGCAGTTCTACCTGAATCTGCTTTAGTTAAAATGCCTGGTAATTTGAATTTCGCAGAAGCATCCACTCTTCCTTGTGCCGCAGTGACAGCATGGGCATGTTTGCAGACAGCTGATATCCAAAAAGGCGACACTGTTGTGCTTATGGGAACGGGCGGCGTCTCAATTTTTGGATTACAATTTGCTAAGGCTCTTGGTGCCAATGTAATTATTACTTCCAGTAGTGATGAAAAATTAAAACGAGCTGAAATTTTAGGTGCTGATGGGTTGATTAATTACAAAGAAAATACTGACTGGGGTAGGCAAGCCTTCGAATTGTCTGGTGGTGGTGCCAAGTTGATCATTGAAATAGGTGGAGCCGGAACATTAGTGCAAAGTATGGAAGCCTTGGGCGTTGGTGGGCATATTTGCTCCATTGGCGTAATCAAGGGAGGGAACATAGAAATTAATCTGTTTCAAATTATGTTCAAAAATATTCATTTACACGGGATCACAGTAGGTCCTAGAGAAATCCAACAACAAATGAATGAGTTTATTGTCCAGCACGACATTCATCCTGTGATTGATCGGGAATTTGATTTTGAGGAAAGCCCCAGTGCGATTATGGGAATTAAAGCCGGCAATCACTTTGGAAAAATAGTCATAAATATGGATACATAATTTCTAAGACAGCATGACTTAGAGAAGGAGAGGATCTTTGACAGAGCATAATCTTAAATCAGAATGCCTTGAATTATTTCGAAATGATGACCTGATATTTTCAGATGTATCTTTTCAGCTGCTCCCAGGACAACATCTAATTGTAAATGGCTCCAATGGCAGTGGCAAAACCAGTTTGTTGAGAACCATTTGTGGTTTAACAGTGCCCTCTGGTGGTTTGCTGTACTGGGATGGCATAGAAAACCAAAGCATTGATAGTAATTTCTACAGCTATCTTGCTTATCTTGGCCACAAGAACGGTCTATTGGCTGAATTAACGGGGAAAGAGAATCTAGAGTATACACTTGGCATCAGTGTTGCTGAAAAAGACAAGCTTAGAATCATTGAAGGATTTAATTTAACTGCATTCATGGATCAGCTGGTAGGGAAGCTTTCGCATGGACAACGAAGAAAAATTGCCCTATCAAAAATTGTCCAATCAGGAAAAATACTTTGGATTTTGGATGAGCCATTTGCAAATCTTGATGGTAAGGGGACGGCATTCTTAATCTCTGAAATACAATCCCATCTGAATCACGGAGGCATGTTGATCTCAACAGAAAACACCGACCAGCCGATCATTGATTCGGATATTAATTTTAATTTGGATGCCCCATGATTGATGTATTCAGAATTATTTTTTTTAGAGATTTAAAGGTGTCACTGAGAAGATGGAGCGATGTTTTCACCAGTCTCATTTTTTTTATTCTTGTGTGTTTAATATTCCCCTTAACTGCAGGCGATGATCAAACATTGCTGTTGAAGATTATCGGGCCAGTGATGCTGATATCAGCTCTTTTGGCAACTCTATTATCCATGCAGAGTCTTTTCAAGCCAGATGTTTCAAATGGGTCGCTTGAACAATTAGTTATCAGTTCTTATTCACTAGCGTATGTAGTTTGCATTAAAATATTTTGTTTTTGGCTAGTGACTTCATTGCCTTTATTGCTTGTCTCAGGATTGATTGCTGCGAGTTATTATGTTGACCAGCAGTCAATATTGATTGTCATACTCACTCTTTTAGTCAGCACTCCAACGTTTGTGAATATTGCTGCACTGGCTGCTGCATTAACGGTTGGTGTTCGTCATTCTGGTGCTCTAATGGCTCTGATCATTATTCCCTTAACACTCCCAGCTATGATTTTCGGCTCCAAGGCCATTGAGTATTCAATTTTAGGGTTCGACCCTACAGCACCGCTCTATTTTTTGATCGGAATGATGATTTTTACTAGTACTTTGGGGCCATTTGTAACAGCAGCGGCAATTAGAATCTCAATCGATTAGAATGGTTGGCAATTCATGAATTTAAGAAAAATATACAAACTCGGTTCCCCACCTTATTTCTTTCAACTAGCGATTTTACTAGAGCCTTGGTTTTTAGGATTTGCTTTGCTTTTGATATTAATTGGAATGTATGGGGGGCTATTCTTAGCACCACCTGATTACCAAATGGGTGATGCTTATAGAATCATATACTTTCATGTGCCGAGTGCATATTTATCGATGATGGCATACGTTGCAATGGCAATGGGTTCAGTGGTTGGTCTGGTCTGGCGATCCAATGTTGCTTTTTCATTTGCAAACAGCTGTGCACCAGTAGGAGCATCTTTTACTTTTTTAGCCCTTATAACAGGTATGCTTTGGGGTAAGCCAATGTGGGGTTCAGCATGGGTATGGGATGCGAGATTAACGTCTGAATTGATTCTATTATTTCTCTATCTTGCTTATATTTTATTATATCTGTCCATTCCTGATAGAAGTAAAGCTGATCGATCAGCTTCCTTGTTTGCAATCGTGGGACTGGTGAATATTCCCATTATTCACTATTCAGTTGTTTGGTGGAATACACTTCATCAAGCATCTACTCTTTCAAGATTAGCCAAACCATCCATTGCATCTGAAATGCTGTGGCCTCTTATGATTATGATTCTGGGCTTTTCGATTTTTTTCTTTGCAATTATAATGAGAAGAACAGCTGCTGAGATAATGAACCGAGAAAAGAAAACAAGGTGGATAGGAGCCATCTTCACTGGAGAGAATGACAATGCCTGAGATTTTTTCCATGAATGGCGTTAATGGGGAACCCTATGAATTTTATGTTTGGGGCAGTGTTCTAGTCTCTGTTCTTGTTATCTTTCTCAATTGGCTGACGGCTCGCCAACGATTTAGATCCAGGTTGTTGGAAGTAAAATCATTCATTAAAAAAAACCAGGGATAGATTTAAAAAATGCTACCAAGACATAGGAGAATACTGGGATTGATCGTTGTTCTATTGGGAGTTGGGTCGGCTTCTTTTTTTGTATTGAAGTCCTTTCAGCAGAATCTTCTCTACTATTTTACTCCCATTCAAGTTCAATCAGGAGAAGCACCAACTGAAAGAGAATTTAGAATGGGGGGATTGGTTCAACCCGGTAGTGTTAGAAGAACAGAAGGTTCAGTTGCTGTCGAGTTTTTTTTAACAGATGGCAATGTTTTTATAATAGTTAAATACAATGGAATATTGCCTGATTTATTTAGAGAAGGGCAGGGTATAATTGCAACAGGAACCTTGGATACGGAAGGTGTTTTTATAGCCAGAGAAGTATTGGCAAAGCATGATGAAAACTATATGCCACCTGAGATTCAAAAAATCAAAGAAACAACCTAATTATTCTGAGGAACAATTATAGATGATACCTGAGCTGGGACAATTATTGCTGATAATCGCAATGGTTGCAGCATTTTTTCAAGCATTTCTAGGAATGGGTCTTACTAAAATAAGTACAGATCAACGCGATAGATTAGTGAGCAGAATTGTTACAATTCATACTGTCGGATTGTTCTTGGCAATAGTGTGTCTTGGATACAGTTTTGTATCCGATGATTTTTCTGTTTTGTATGTGGCACTGAATTCCAATACAAATCTTCCCATTCTCTACAAGATTGCAGCAATATGGGGAGCCCATGAAGGTTCCTTTTTATTGTGGTTATTTTTACTCTCCTTATGGTCTTTTTTGTTGGCTTTTTCGAAGAAATATGGCTCTCAATATTTAGATCTTAAAATAACCGCATTGGGTATTTTAGGTTTGATAAGCTTTAGCTTTGTTCTTTTTATTACTTTCACATCCAACCCTTTTGAGGTATTACCCAATCCGCCCATCCAAGGGAGAAGTTTGAATCCACTTTTACAAGATCCTGCACTGGTTATCCACCCGCCAATGCTCTATGCCGGTTACGTGGGTTTAGCCGTTCCTTTTGCTCTTGCATTATCTTCATTAATGACCTCAAAGGAAGGCCACTCCCAATTCCAATGGGCAAGCATTGCAAGGGTCTGGACGATTATGGCTTGGGTATTTTTAACCGGGGGAATCGTATTGGGGAGTTGGTGGGCTTATTATGAATTGGGATGGGGAGGATGGTGGTTCTGGGATCCAGTTGAAAATGCATCCCTAATGCCTTGGCTAACTGCAACCGCCTTATTACATTCACTTATCGTCACCGAACGGCAGAAACTGTTTAATGGATTTAGTATTTTGTTAGCTATTATTTCTTTTTCGCAGAGTTTATTGGGTACATTTCTAGTTCGTTCCGGCATATTGATCTCAGTGCATTCTTTTGCCTCTGATCCAAGTAGAGGTATTTTTATACTTGGGCTACTGGCTTTATTTACATGTGGCGCTTTGTTGCTTCTGGCAATGAAACATAAAAAAGAAAAACCAGTGAAGATTGACATACTATCGAGAGAATCGTTTTTGCTTTTAAATAACGTCTTTCTGTGTACTGCATCAGGTCTGATACTCATTGGGACACTCTATCCTTTGGCTCTTGAAATGTTAGATGCTGGAAAAATATCAGTTGGAGCACCTTATTTTAATTTTGTTCTTTTAATTCCTTTTTTGCCTTTATTGTTCTTTATTGGTTTGGGTGTATTCACCTCATGGAAATTTTCCAACGCTAAAATAATGATCTCTAAACTTAAGTGGGTTTTGGTTGTATCCATTCTTTTTAGTATCGGATGTACGGTTTTTTTATACGGCTATACTGGCTTTTTGACTTTAATCGGTATCACGTTGGCCGGATGGACAATGGTAAGTGGGTTAATGCCCTTGGTCGAGAGAACAAGTATTAATACTTTGGAAAATGCTATGAAAATTTTGCCTATGTCTCTAGCCCATATCGGTTTGGGTTTAACTGTATTAGGTATTACAGTTACAAGTTCTTACGGACTTACTCAAGACAAGAGTCTTCGTTTTGGTCAATCAACGCAAGTAGGCGACTATATCTTTCAACTGAATGATATTAAGGAAGGTGCAGGACCGAATTATTTTTCTATTATTGCAGAAATTCAAATATCCACAAAAGATAACGAGATCACGGTTATTTATCCTGAGAAAAGGATTTATGATCTAAATTCACCCGCAATGACCGAGGCTGGAATTGAATCAAATATTGCAAGAGACCTGTTTGTTGCTTTGGGCGAGAATGTTGGCGATCAGACTTGGAGCTTCCATTTGCAATACAAACCACTGTTAAGATTAATTTGGATCGGGCCCTTTGTTATGATTATAGGTGGTTTGTTTAGAGTTTATTTGACCAGACCACTTAGAAGAAGAAAATTGGTGCAACAGGATGATTAGGAAGTACTTGCCACTATTGATTTCTCTAGCATTTTTTTTCCTATTGTTTAAAGGCTTGTACCAAGGGCAAAGCAATATTCCCTCACCATTAATCGATAAACCCATGCCTGCCTTTAATCTACCTACTCTGGGGACAGATCAATTGATAACTGATCAAGATATTATTGGTCAAATATCATTAATTAATATCTGGGCTACTTGGTGTCCGGGTTGTTTAGAGGAACACGAGTTTTTATTACAACTTAGCAACTCTCCACAGGCTATTCCAATCGTAGGTATAAACTGGAAAGATAAAACAGAACTTGCACAGTTATGGCTTGAAGAATCAGGAAACCCATATTCTGAAGTATTGGTCGATTCAGTAGGAAAAACAGCTATCGATTTTGGTGTTTATGGCGCGCCTGAGACTTTTTTGATAGACGAGGAGGGCATTATAAAATACAAACATATAGGGCCTTTATCGACCCAGATCTGGAATCAAGAAATCTTACCAGTCATTCATACAATGCAACAATGAACAAATCTATCTGTAATTTTTTATTTATTCTTTTCATTAGTTTTTCATCATCAACAGCCCAGAGTGAATTCACTTATGAGCAAGAAGTTCTTTATCAACATATCATTCAAGAAGTTAGGTGTTTGGTATGCCAGAATCAATCGATCGCAGAATCTAATGCAGATCTGGCTAAAGATTTAAGAATTCAAATATACAACCAGATAAATGAGGGTAAAACCGAACTTGAAATCAAGGAATTCTTACTGAATCGTTATGGGGAATTTGTTTTATATGAGCCGTCTTTTAATAACAAAACATTACTATTGTGGTTTTCTCCACTGATTCTTTTACTGCTAATATTTGGGTGGTATCGTAAGATAAGATCGCCATTGATTGATACCAGAGAATAAATTAATCTCGTTATGAATAAATTCCTTTCATTTGCCAAAATTTGGTTAATTGTTTGCCTATTCAATCCATTTTTCTCAGCCTATGTTAGTGCTGAAATTACCGTCGACGGACGTTTGGATGAAACGGAATGGAAGCAAGCACAGCGATTTGAAAACTTTGTCG
>UINC01001016.1_pt2 | contig 26716 bp, 25 predicted proteins | sample 5385821 | NCBI WGS metagenome assembly UINC01 (sample SAMEA4666929, study PRJEB26691) | marine metagenome | isolation source: Pacific Ocean | place: Pacific Ocean | collected 2011-10-13 | reverse complement strand
TGGACGCTGGGCTCCATCCTGCGCAGCAGTGGGCTCGGATGTACACCGATGACGATCATGAGAGAGATCATCGGCGCCAAGATGGCGACCTCGCGGCGGGACAGGTCTTGAACGGGCTGGTTCTCCGGCTTGTCCAGCGCGTTGAAGAAGACACGCTGCACCATAGGCAGCATGTAATACGCGGCAAAAATGACCCCGCTTGCCGCGACGATTGCCATGCCTGGCTGGGACTCGAAGGTACCGAGAAGCGCGAGGAACTCCCCGACGAACCCACTAGTGCCAGGTAACCCGATGGACGCCAGCGCCGTGATCACGAACGCAGTCGTCAGCCAGGGTGCGACACGCCCGATACCGCCGAAGTCTGCGATCAGCCGGGTGTGGCGGCGCTCATACAGCATGCCTATGAGCAGAAAGAGGGCGCCCGTGGAGATCCCGTGGGAGATCATGACCAACAACCCCCCCTGGAGTCCGTTCAGATTGAGGGCGAATACACCGATAACCACGAACCCCATGTGTGCTACGGAGGTGTACGCCACCAGCCTTTTCGCGTCGGGCTGAACGGCCGCCACCCACGACGCGTAGATGATACCGACAACACCCAAGGTGAGCATGAGTGTTACGACCCTCGGATCCTGAGCCGCATAAGGGAAAAACGGCAACAGGAATCGCACGAACCCGTAGGTCCCCATCTTGAGCAGGACCGCCGCCAACACCACGGACCCCGGCGTCGGCGCCTCTACGTGCGCGTCCGGCAGCCAGGTATGGAACGGGAAGACGGGGACCTTGATTGCGAACGCCAATGCGAAGGCCCCAAACAACCACATCTGCTCACCCGGTGTCAGCGTAATCTGGAACAGGTCCACGAAGGCGAAGGACGCGACGCCGAGCAGTGCCTTGCCCCGGGCATACATGTACAGAATCCCCACCAACATCAGGAGAGATCCGATCGCGGTGTAGAGGAAGAACTTTATCGCAGCATAGACTCTACGCTCTCCTCCCCATATTCCGATGATGAAATACATCGGAACCAGCGTCAGCTCGAAGAACACGTAGAACAGAAACAGATCCACGGCCGTGAACACCCCAACGACCCCGACCTCGAGAAGAAGCATGAGCGCGTAGAACGACTTCTGTCGCTTCTTGATGTAGTTGAACGACCCCAGGATGGCGAGCGGGGTCGTGAAGGTGCTCAGCATGACCATGAACAGGCTGATCCCGTCCAGGCCGAGTGCGTAATTCACACCCCATGCTTCGATCCACGGTAAGCTGCTCGAGAGTTGGTACCCCCCGCCCAGGTCCGGATCGTAGGCCCACCAAAGTCCCACGCTCAGGACGAAGACCACGAGGCTCCAACCCAGGGCAAGTTCCTTGGCACGATCTTCGGCGGCCCAGAGAACGTGGACCATCCCCAGAAGCGGAAGCCAAATCAGTGCGTGTAGCACCCAGCTTTCGTATGCCAATGCGTTCAACATCTAGAACACGACCATCGAAAGGATGACCAGCACACCCAGGGTCAGCACAAACGCGTAGGTATTGACCTGACCCGTCTGGAAGAGGCTCACCACCCACCCCAGTGCCCGAGCCGCGTTGCCCGTCATATTGACCGCCCCATCGATGATTTTGGTATCCACGACCCGCCACAGGACTCGGGAGGTGGTCACCACGGGATCTACCACCCACCGATGGTAGAACTCGTCCACGTACCACTTGTTGTAGAGGATGCGGGCAAACCCCGTCGGTTCGGGATCGTCCACCACTACCGTAACCTTACGGCCTCCCAGGAGCCGTAGAGTAGCCAAGACGACGCCCGAAGCCGCGACGAAAGAGATGAGTCCCCACACCCATTCTCCGCCCCCGAAGAGGGGTGCGACCTCGGCGACCTCCCCCAGGTTGGTTTCCTGTATCAGATGGGCAGCTTCGGTGACGGGCTCGAGCCAGTGGTGGAGCCACTCGCCCATCGGAAGAAGGCCGAAGCCTCCCAGGACGGACTCTCGTAGGTCCGTCGACACGTTGATCCACCCTCCGAAGACGGACAGCAGCGCCAGGACTACGAGAGGGATCCACATGGTTCTTGGAGCTTCGTGGAGATGCTCGGCCTCTCTCGACCCCGTCCTGTTCTCGCCGTGGAACGTCATCACCATCAGTCGCGTCATGTAGAACGCGGTCAGCATGGCCGCAGCCAACGCAAGGATCCAGTAGACGGTATAGAGGGTGGCGTATGGCGCTTGCTCAGCACCCGCCATCGCACCGGTCATCCAGATGATTTCGTCCTTCGAGAAGAATCCCGCGAAGGGCCAGATCCCCGCAATCGCCACTGTGGCGAGCCACATGGTGATCCACGTGTACGGCATGTAGGCTTTGAGTCCACCCATATTCCGCATGTCCTGGGCGTCCCAATCCTTCTTAGTGTGATGAAGGGCGTGGTGCATGGCGTGGATGACCGCCCCGGCGCCCAGAAACAGGAGCGCCTTGAAGAACGCGTGTGTCATCAGATGGAAGATGCCCGCCGTATAAGCCCCCACGCCGACACCCAAAAACATGTAGCCCAACTGAGAGATCGTGGAATAGGCCAAGACCTTCTTGATATCGTTCTGCTTCAAGGCGATGGTCGCTGCGAAGAGCGCCGTAAGCACACCCACTCCCGCCACTACGGCACTACTCAACGGTGCGAGTGCGAACAGGACGGAGGACCGCGCCACCAGGTAGACCCCCGCCGTCACCATCGTGGCGGCATGGATGAGGGCAGACACGGGTGTCGGACCGGCCATGGCATCGGGCAGCCATACGTGGAGCGGGATCTGGGCGCTCTTACCCGTGGCAGCCAAAAGAAAGAACAGTGTCACGATCGTGACGACCGTGCCACCGTACTCGAAAACCGACTCGGGGTCGACAAAGACACCCGCAAAATCCACCCGTTGGAAGTGGACATACAACAAGAAGATCGCAAGCAGGAAACCCAGATCACCGATCCGGTTCACGATGAAGGCCTTCTTACCGGCCGAAGCGTTGGCCTCATCGCTGAACCAGAATCCGATTAGGAGGTACGAGCAGAGCCCGACGCCCTCCCAGCCGATGAACATGACCGGATAGCTGGCTCCCATCACCAACACCAGCATGAAGAAAACGAACAGGTTCAGGTACGCGAAGTATCGAGGGTAGCCTGGATCGTCCTGCATGTACCCGACGCTGAACACGTGGATGAGCGCCCCCACTCCAGTGATGATCATCATCATGATCATCGAGAGCTGATCGAGCTGAATCGCAGCGCCCACCTGCAGTTCACCCGTGCTGATCCACCGCCAATAGCTACGGATCCAAGGCTCGTGTAGATCGGCGCCGAGCATCCCGATGAAGTTGACGAGGGTGAGCAGGAACGCCAGGAACACAACCCCGGGCCCCACCCAGGTGGGTAGGCTGTGGGTGCGGGGCCGGCCATTCTCGAAGAAGTCGAACTCCCCGCCCGCTCGGACCGCATCCGCTGATTTCCGGGCCGCGGATAGTGCGAGCGCCCCGTTTACAAAGAAGCCCAGTAGAGGCAGTAAAATGATGAGCCACGGAAGGACGGGTTCCCACGTGGCAGTTGATTCCACGAGTCCGTCCACCTGCATCAGAAAGAGACCGATTTGCGGCACCGGCTCACCACTTGAGGAGGTTGAAGTTGTCCACGTTGACCGTCTCGTAATGCCGGAAGATCGAAATGATGATCGCCAAACCGACCGCCGCTTCCGCCGCCGCAACGGCGATGACGAAGAACACGAAGATCTGACCCTCGATGCCCACATACCTCGAAAAGGCAACGAACGTGAGGTTGACCGCATTCAACTGGAGCTCGATGCACAGAAACATGATGATCACGTTTCGCCGTACGATCACACCCAAGGTACCCACCACGAAGATGATCCCGGCCAAAACGAGAGACTCGGCCAGCACGTCAGGACGCCTTCTTGGCTAGAACGAGGGCGCCCACGATGGCCACGAGGAGCAAGATTCCCGTCAACTCGAACGGAACCACGTAGTCCGTGAAGAGCGGCCGTGCGATCGCCCCCACGGCCCCGTGTTCCAGCAACGCCGCATCGATCGCGTCACCCGGGCCAAGATTGGTCTCCAGACCGCCCGTACTTCCCTCAAGCTGCCGCAGCAGCAGCCCACCTATACCACCCGTCACCGCAAATCCAACGAGAACCGCGATGTTCCCTCGGATGTCCCGCTGGTACTCGTGCCCTAGGTTGAGCAGCATGATCACGAACAAGAAAAGGACCATGATCGCGCCGGCATACACCATGATCTGCACCGCCGCGAGGAAGTGAGCCTCCAGAATTACGAAGATCCCCGCCGTGCTGGCCAACGTCGCAACCATGAACAGCAAGCTCGCCACCGGACTGCGACTCACCACCACCCCGACCGCGCCTCCAACCGCAACCGCCGCGAAGACAAAAAACAGAACTTCAGTCACGCGCCCTTCACTCGCCGGCCGGGTCCGCTGGGTCCCATAACAAGGTCGAAGGATGGTCCTGCTTCATCAGCCGATCCAGGTCGTACACAAAGCGGTCCCGGGTATACTCGGCGTTCTCGAAGTCACGGCCGACATGGATCGCCTCGACCGGACACACCTCCTGACACATTCCGCAGAAAATGCACCGGAACTCGTCGATCTCGTACACGATGGGGTAGCGGTTGCCCTTGTCGTCTTCCCCACCCACGAGCCGGATACAGTTGGCTGGACACACCGTTGGGCAAAGACCACACGCAACACACTTGGGCCGCCCGTCAGCATGAACCTCCATGACGTGCGTGCCTCGCCACCGGGGATGCAGTTCGGTCTGCTCCTCGGGGTATTGTCGTGTCACGGTCTTTGACTTCAACATGTGCCGGAGCGTCAGGGCCATCCCCTTCAACGTGGCCCTCAGGTAGGAGGTCTGCCCGGGCTCCGGCCTTTGTACGACTCGCGTGGTTATGGCCATTATGTGACTCCGTCACGTCTTAGGGCACATCGCATAACCTCATTCATAATCCCTGATCTCCTAATCACCGACCGTCGCTCCTTCGCCGGCGATCATGCCCTGGTCCCCAGGGGTTGGCTCGAGTACAACCGGGCCAGGTTTCGAAGGAGACGCTGCACCTCCGATGATTCGGCCACGATCGAGGAAGAAGACGAACGCCACGGTGCAGATGACGCTGACGCCGGTGAGCGTCAGCCCGAAGGCAAATCCGGAAACTTCGACCTGGTCCAGAACCAGTATGGTTCCGGCCACGACCATGAGGTACGCCAACGCCGTGGGCAGCATGATCTTCCACCCCAGCTGCATCACCTGATCGTAACGAAAACGTGGCACCGTCCACCGGATCCAGATGTAGAGGAACAGGAAGAACGCCGTCTTGAGGGCAAAAGCGGCGAAGGTCAGCAACGTTTTCCAGACGGCCGGAGCCGCCGCGATGGTGGCGCCGGACTCATCGAAGCCACGGATCAGTTCACCCCGGTACCAGTAGGCGTCGTCCCACGACCCTGGTAGGTCCCACCCGCCCCAAAAGAGCGTAGCCATGAGCGCCGACGCGGTTAGCATGTGCGCATACTCAGCGATGAAGAACATCGAGAACTTCATTGCGGAGTACTCGGTGTGGAATCCAGTGATGAGTTCCGACTCCGCCTCGGGCATGTCGAACGGTAACCGGTTGGTCTCCGCGAAGGCCGACACCACGAACAGGATGAAACCCAAGGACAGGGGGAACGCGAACCAAAAGCCCAACTGCTGCTGTTGCCAAACAATTCCAGTGAGCGTGACGTTGCCAGCCATCATGAGCACTACAATCAGGCTCAAACCGAGGGCTACTTCGTAGCTGACCATCTGGGCGGAAGCTCGTAGGGCACCCAAGAAGGCATACTTGTTGTTGGAGGCCCATCCCCCGATCACAATCCCATACACACCGAGGGAGCCGAGCGCCAGAATGTAGAGGATGCCGATCGGCACGTCGGCGATGATCATGTCGATGACCCCCCACTGCGTGGGGAGCGGCGCGGCGAAAGGCACCACCGCGAACGTCACGAGCGCTGGCCCCATCGCCAACATCGGCCCGAGCATGAAGTAGGATTTCGAGGCCGCCCCCGGTAGCGCCTCTTCCTTGACGAGGTTCTTGAGGCCGTCCGCAATCGGCTGAAGCAGTCCGAACGGTCCGACCCTGTTAGGGCCATGCCGGTCCTGGATGAAAGCGGAAACTCGCCGCTCGGCGAGTGTAGTGTACGCCACAGTCAGCATTACCACGCCGAACATGATGGCGATCTTGAGTGATGTGGCCACGAGGAGCGGGACACCTGTAATCGGACTCAGATCCACGTCAGTCCCCCGGCACCGGTACCGGTGCCCCGGAGGGCCCACCCTGAGCGCCGATCGTTTCGTAATCCAGTCCCTTATAGGACTTTATAGCTTGGGCCACGAGATCGAACGCTTTCTCAGCCGTGTTCGGCCCGTCCTCACCTTGCAAGGCTCCCACGAGCGCACCGAGGACCAACCACGCCGGGCGGGCCGCTCCCGCCCCCGATAGCGCAGGCCAAAACCGCTGCACTCGGCCAGCATGATTCGTGAAGGTCCCTTCTTGTTCCGCGAACGTCGTGACCGGCAACTGGAAATCAACCGAAGCGAGAGCCGAAGACGTGTACGCCCCCAAATAGAGCACCAGGCCCGCGTTGGGTGCAAAATCCTCGGGCTGATCGTCGAGCGCGTCCCCCAGAACCAAGACCACCCCCTCGTGGTCCATCAAGTCCTCCAGACCTCCCTGCCCCAAGTCGTCTCCGACCCGTGTGCATCCAAGCAATTCCGCACCGTGTCCATTGGGCGCCAAGGCCTTCCGGCGAGCCAACCCCTCATATCCCTGCAACACGACTTCTTCCTCTGCCCGCGCAGAGCGGAAAACAATGGAGCCACCACCCAGAGTCTCGACCAGGCGCGAAACCGCACCGAGGTCTTCGTTCGACCAGAAGGGCGACACCACTGCTTTCACCGAGCTCTTGCCCAGCGCGCCGATCCGAACTTTCAGAGCCTCGAGGGCGGTCGTCCAGCTCATCGCCGTGTTGCGTCCCTCGGCGTTCATGACGGGCACCTCCAGGCGGTCCCCCCGGTTGAGCCACTCGTACCGGCTACGTCCGTAGTCACAGATCCAGTGCCCGTTCACCTCCAAGTTGATTCGGGGTTTCATGCGGTGCACCAGATTGTCACGCGTGTGCAGATCAATGTTGCACCCCTGGCTGCAATTCGGGCAGATCGAGGGGGTATGCTCCAGGTCCCACGCTCGGGCCTTGTGGAGAAAGTCCTTCGAAACGAGGGCGCCCACTGGGCAGATATCCACGACGTTCCCGGCCCAATCGGACTGTTCCAATCCCTCGTCGAAGAAGGTGTCGATCACCGCACGGTTACCGCGCTCGACCACGGTGAGTAGTGGTTTCTCCTCGATTTCATTCATGAAGCGCACGCAACGCGTGCACATGACACATCGGTCTCCGTAAAAGAGGATGTCCCCTCCCAAATCGTCGCGCCCAAAGACCCGCTTGGCCTCACGCCCACGACCGTGCACCCGACCCTCGGCGAACACGTAGTCCTGCAGGTCGCACTCCCCCGACTGGTCACAGATAGGGCAGTCGAGCGGGTGGTTCAGCAAATAGAACTCCAGCACGCCTTGCCGCATCCGGGTGGCATCGTCGCTCTGGGTGTGGACGACTTGCCCGTCCGACACAGTGGTTGTGCACGATGGAAGCAACTTGGGCGCACCCTCTACCTCGACCAGGCAGAGCCGGCACATCGCCGGTGACGAAAGGCCCGGGTGATAGCAGTAGTGCGGCACCTCCGTGCCCGCGCCCTGAGCGGCCTGGAGCAGCGTTGTCCCTACGGGCACCGTGAGTTCCTGTCCGTCTATCGTCAGGGTCACGCCCGCGGGCTTGGCGGTAGCCTTCTTGGCCATCGATCTACGCGGCCCCCACCCGTTCACCACGGCGGATCAAGGCGAGGTATTCATCTCTGAATTTCTCGATCGAGGACTGCACCGGAGGGGCCACCGAGTCTGAAAGCACGCAGATGGTGGTGCCGATCATCTGATCGGTGACTTCGACGAGCGTGTCGAGGTCATCTTCTGTGCCACGGCCGTCTTCGATACGCTTGAGTATCGTCGTGACCCATGCGGTGCCCTCTCGGCACGGCGTACACTGGCCGCACGACTCGTGCGCGTAGAACGAAGCCATGCGCGCGACCTGGTGCACGATGTCGGTGGTCTCGTCCATGACGATCACCGAGGCACACCCCAGCATCGATCCGGCCTCGATCACCCCTTCGTAGGAGAGAGAGCAGTTCTCGGCTTCGTCAGCGGACAAGAGCGCAACGGAGCTTCCACCCGGAATGACGGCCTTCAGCGGCCGATCCTCGACCATGCCGCAACACACCTCGTAGATGAGATCCTTGAGCGGGAAGCCCAGTGGGAGCTCGTAGTTTCCTGGGCGGTTCACGTGGCCACTCACGCAGAAAAGCTTGGTGCCCGGACTCTCGTCCGTGCCCCACTGCCGGTACCACTCACCGCCGTTCGTAACAATGGGCGGGATCGCCGCAAGAGTTTCGACGTTGTTGATGGTAGTCGGCATGCCGAAGGCCCCCACCGCTGCAGGAAATGGTGGCTTCACACGTGGCTCGCCCCGACGCCCCTCGAGAGAGCTCATGAGCCCGGTCTCTTCACCGCAGATGTAGGCACCCGCCCCCGTAAAAACGGTCACGTCGATCTTCTGCCCGGAGCCTAGTACGTCGTCCCCGAGAATTCCGTCCTCATACGCGTCTTCGACCGCCCTCGCCAACACCTGTGTGGCTTCGAAGAACTCACCTCGGCAGTAGATGTACACATGCTCGGCGCCCATCGCATAGGCACCGATGACACACCCTTCGATGAGCAGATGCGGCACCCAGCGTAGAACCTCACGGTCCTTGAACGTTCCCGGCTCGGACTCGTCGGCGTTACAGAGCAGGTAGTGGGGCTTGGCCTTGTCCTTGGGCATGAAACTCCACTTGAGCCCGGTCGGGAAGCCGGCCCCTCCCCTACCGCGTAGCCCAGACGCCTTGACGATTTCCACCACGTCTTCCGGGCTCATGTCCAAGGCCTTCTTCAGCGCCTCATAACCTCCCCGCGCCTTCCAACCCTCGAGCGTCCGGGCCTCAGGATCGCCGAAGTGCTCGGAAATGATGGGAACTTCCTTCTCGTGGCTGTAGGGGTACCCCACGGCTACTCCTCGCCCTCCGTCCTGGTCGAGGGGGGGGCTACAGCGAACTTGGTGTGGGTCGCGTCATCACGGTTGTCCGGTGGAACAAAGCCATCCCCGTTGCCCCTCAGGTAGGCGACGATCCGAGGAACCTCGTCGACGGTCACATTCTCGTAGTACCGGGAGTTGATCTGGACGCACGACGGAAAGCCGCAACCCGCCAGGCACTCCGCCTCGATCACCGTGAACGCGCGGTCTAGCGAAGTCTCTCCCATCTCCGTGTTCGTGTGCTTCAGGAACGCCTCGAGCACGTCCTGGGCCCCACACAGATTGCAGCTGATGTTGGTACACACCTGGACGAGGTGCCGCCCTACCGGCCGCTTGTTGTACATCGTGTAGAACGTGGCGACACCACGCACGTAGGCAGACGAAAGTTCAAGGAGCTGCGCCACCCGATCCATGGTCTCTGGAGAGATGTGCCCCCGTACTTCCTGTGCCAAGTTGAGGGCCGGAAGTAGCGCTGCCTGCTTGGTGGGATACCGGGTCAGGATTTTCTCGAAGCGCGTCTGGTACGGCCCCTCGAAGAGGGGTGCTCCGGGGTCTTTTGCCTCCAACATGAACGGATACGTGGACGCGGCGGCGGCGTGCCCGCCCTCGAGAGGACGGACTCCCACGAAGTCGATCCCCCGAACCTGTTCCTCGGTCAACTTGTACTCACCCACATTGCCCGCCCATCCGGGGTTCCTGAAGGGGATTTTACTCATCGATCGATCTCACCCAGCACAATGTCCAACGACGCGTTGATCATGATCAGATCAGAAACCAGATGGCCTTCGGCCAGCTTGGCGATCACCGACAGATTCACAAAGGAGGGGGGGCGAATCCTCCACCGTACCGGTTTCTCACCACCGTCACTCACCAAGTACATGCCGAGCTCCCCTTTCGAACCCTCGATGGCGAAGTAACAGTCACCTGCCGGGACCATGATACCCTCGGTGATCAACTTGAAGTGATGGATCATCGACTCCATGTCGTTCATGCAATCGGTCTTGCTCGGCAACGAAACTCGAGGATCCGCCACGTTGATCGGTCCGTCGGGAAGCCGTTCGAGCGCCTGGTCGAGAATGCGCAAGCTTTGCCGCATCTCTTCCATGCGCACGAGATACCGGTCGTAGCAGTCTCCGTTTTCTCCGATCGGGACATCGAAATCGTACGTCTCGTAGTTGTAATAGGGGTTGTCCTTGCGGAGATCGTAATCCACACCGGAGGCTCTGAGGTTCGGGCCGGTGAAACCGTAGTTCAGCGCGTCCTCTCCAGAGATCACTCCGATATCGAGGGTGCGCCCGAGATGGATTCCGTTCGTGGTCAAAAGCGAATCGATCTCGTCCAGTGTCTTGGGGAAGGTCTCTACGAAGTCGCGGAGCGAGTCCGTCCAGCCCTCGGGGAAGTCAGCCATCATCCCACCGACCCGCGTGGCCGAGGTGGTAATGCGCGCGCCCGTAAATGCCTCATGGAGATCGTAGATGCGCTCCCGCTCCTGAAACGCGTACAGGAACGGGGTGAACGCGCCCACATCGATGGCGGTCGTCCCGAGCCAGAGCAGGTGGCTGAAGATCCGCTCCATCTCCATGCAGAGCACGCGCACTATTTTGCAGCGCTCCGTCACCTCGAGTCCCATGAGTTTCTCGACGGCCATGACGTAGACGCAGTTGTACATCAGGGGCGCCAGGTAATCCATGCGGTCAGTGAGGGGAACGATCTGGTTCCAGGTCCGGTACTCACCGAGTTTCTCGAAGGAGGAATGGAGGAAGCCGATGTCGGGCGTAACCTTGAGCACCGTCTCGCCCTCGAGTTCACAAATCAGCCGCAGAACACCATGCGTGGCCGGGTGTTGCGGACCGAGGTTGACGAGCATGGGTTCCGAACGAAGGCCGGGCTCCGGAAACTCCAGGATTTTCTCGGTCACGGCGCCTCTTCCCCCGGACGGTCCGACTCCGGAGGCGCGAGCCCAGGAGCACCACCTACGTCCAAGGATTCGGGCGTATAGTCGTCGTGATAGTCCTGGGACAGGGCCCGCCGCGTCTGTTCCGCCCTGGAAAAGCGCCCTCTCAAAGGAAAGTCTTTCCTGAGCGGATGGCCCTCTGCGTAGTTCTGAGGCATCAGAATACGGCGAAGGTCCGGGTGGTCCACGAATTCCACACCAAACAGGTCGTAGACCTCCCGCTCGAGCCAATTCGCGGCGTTCCAAAGCTGAACCACGCTGTTGATGGAGAGACCGTCGAGCGGGAGCTCACACTTGACTCGCAGTGCCCGCTTGCGCCCCACGGACCACAACTGGTACACGACCTGTATCGGCTTGCCACCCCCGTAGTCGACGGCTGTCACGTCAACGAGCAGATCATAGCGCTGCTCGGGGTCGTCCCTCAGCCACTCCAGAATTTCTCGGTTACGGGCGGCATCCACGAACACGACATGCTGATCGCCGGCCTGGGCTTCATGGTGGAGGACGGTTTCGCCGAAGCGGTCTTGAAGTGCCGTCACCGACGGGTGCACCGAGAGATCACCCTCGCCGCCTCGAGGCGTTCCCGCATCACCCTCAGAGGCCTGTGGGCCTTGCTCGACCGCGTCGAACGCGGAGCCGCTTTCATCCACCATGCTGGGCCCTCTTGGTGGCTCGCGAACCTCGGAAACTGATCACTAAGGCAGCAAGTCCTCTGACCGCTCTGGGCGCGTGGTCTGAGCGAGGGAACTGAGCCGCTCCTGTTGCGTCGAGTTTCCGAAAGGCCCCGCCAGCGCCTCGATTTCTTCGGTGCCGGCGCGGGGGCGGCCCCCGAGGGAGGGGTCTTCTGCCCGGAGACTGTAATGCTCCGACAAGCTCTCGCCGCGAATCTTTTCCTGGATCATCATCAGGCCGTAGATGAGACCTTCGGGACGTGGCGGACAACCCGGAATGTAGACGTCGACGGGGATGATCGTGTCGATTCCTTGGACCATGGAATACACATCGAACACCCCTCCGGAACTCGCACACGCACCCATCGAGACACACCACTTGGGCTGCATCATCTGGTCCCAGATGCGACGTAGTACTGGCGCGAGTTTGTAGGGAACCCTCCCGGCGCAAATCAGTACGTCGGCCTGGCGCGGGCTGAAGGACATACGCTCCATCCCGAAGCGGGCAACATCGAAATTAGAGGCGGCCGACGCCATCATCTCGATGGCGCAGCACGCGGTACCGAAAGGCATTGGCCAAAGCGAGTTTCGGCGAGCCCAGTTGACCACGAAATCCACTTTCGTGGTGAGGAACGTGGGGCTTCCGAACCCGAGAAGCCCGCCTTCTCGCCCCTCCACCTGGCCTAGCACCTGGGCGTCGGCGAGGCTCCCCGACTCTTCGCTCTTGCCGTCCTCTAATCCCATTCAAGACCCCCCTTCTTCCATTCGTATACCAGCCCCAAAGCCAAGACCGCGACGAAAATACTGACCGCGACGAACGGTCCCCATCCCAACTCCCTCATTTCGACCGCCCACGGGATCAGAAAGATCGTCTCCAGATCGAAGACGATGAAACCGATCGCGACCATATAGAATTTCACCGAGAAACGAAGGCGGGCATCCCCGAGCGGGATCATCCCCGACTCGTACGCCATGGACTTTTGTGGGGTCGATCGCCGGGGGCTCAGAATCTGAGATGCGACGGCCATTCCAAGCGCGTTCACAAGAGAGACACCGAACAGGATCAGAAGCGGGATGTATGATCCCGACATGGCGGCCTTTGGACCTGGCTTGTGAAATTGTTCACTTGGGACTTCCGTAAACTATTCCAAGTCTTGAACGAGTGTCAACCCGATTTCAGTGCCCTTTTCAGGCCAAAAAAGTTCAAATTTACCACCTTCGAGTAAGCAATCCCGTGGTCTACGCTCGGGGGGGGCATCACGGGGGGTGTGCTCGCCCGCCCAAAGTACTTATTCTGCCCGGTCTACGTGACCGTTTTCCCTTCAACCCAACACCGAATATGCCGATCAAGAGCGACCATTGGATCCGGCGGATGTGCGAAGAGCACGGAATGATCGACCCCTTCGAGCCGGAGCAGGTAAAGGACGGCTGCATATCCTACGGCCTGTCTTCATACGGCTACGACATCCGGGTGGCTGCCGAGTTCAAGGTTTTTACCAACGTCCACAACGTGATCGTAGATCCCAAGGAGTTTGACGAACGTTCGTTCGTGGACGTCAACGAGACCGAATGTATCATCCCGCCCAACTCCTTCGCTCTGGCGAGAACCGAGGAGCACTTCCGTATTCCGAGGGACGTCCTCGTCGTGTGCGTCGGGAAGAGTACCTACGCCCGATGTGGCATCATCGTGAACGTGACGCCCCTAGAGCCTACCTGGTCCGGGTACCTGACCCTCGAAATTTCCAATACGACCCCCCTGCCGGCCAAGATCTACGGCGGAGAGGGGATCGCCCAGCTTCTCTTTTTCGAGGGCGACCAAGAGCCGAGCATGGCGTACGAGGACCGGCAGGGTAAGTACCAGGATCAAGTCGGGGTGACCCTTCCGAAATTGTAGGCCCGAAGATGGACTTCTCACCGACAATGGACGACACCTCGGGCGGCCGGGACAGGCACACGTGGACCGCCCGGCACTACAGGCCTCCCTGGTGGTTACGAGGCGCCCATGGCCAAACCCTGGCCGGAAAGTTTCTCCGGCCGGCGCCGGATAGCATGCTCGAAACCGAACGGCTCGAGACATCAGACGGAGATTTCCTTGACATCGCCTGGATGCCCGAGACCGATCCCAACGCACCCTTGGTGCTCGTGCTTCACGGGCTGGAGGGGCACACCAGAAGGGGCTACATGGTCCAGACGTTTCTGGCGTTGGCGGACTGCGGGATGCGTGCGGTGGGCATGAACTTCCGCGGGTGTTCGGGAGAGATGAACCGGAAACCCCGCTTCTATCACTCCGGCGAAACCGAGGACCTTGGTTTTGTTTTCGGTTTGCTCAGAAGGCGGTTTCCGACCCGCCCGCTCATGGCGATCGGCTTTTCCCTCGGGGGAAATATCCTCCTCAAATTCCTCGGAGAGCGAGGAGCGAACGACACACCAGCGTTTTCTGCGGCTGTGGCGATCTCGGTTCCGTACGATTTATCGGCTGGAGCCGACGCTCTGGAACGGCGTGGTATGACCAGAGTATACGCCGGCTACTTCCTCCGATCCCTCGTTGCCAAGGTCCGCGCCAAGAAGGAAATCCTGGCGAACGTCCTCGATCTCGAAGCGGTGTGGGCTAGCGCGACGATCCGGGATTTCGACGATGCCGCCACTGCGAAGCTTCATGGGTTCGCCGGCGCTGAGGACTATTATCATAAGTCCAGTTCAAGCCGCTTCGTCCAATCGATTCGCGTGCCAACGCTGCTCATTCACGCGCGGGATGATCCTTTTTTGGCAGCGGCGGCCCTGCCCCTTCCTACCATTGAGGCCAACTCTTTCTTGACTTTGGTCCTTACTGATCGCGGCGGCCACGTGGGTTTCCTCGAGGGCGGACTACCTTGGAATCCGACGTTTTGGGTGGAGGAGCAAATCGCGTCGTTCTTGGTCCACTGCCATCAAGGCGCCTCGACGACGAACCCCGACGCGACCCCTATTTTACCTGGATGGGTTGCCCCAAACACCGAGAATCTCTAGAGTGGCGGCGTCCGAAGGGACGGAGTTTGGTGCTGGCAAAACGTGAGCACCGCGCACCGATTGATTGGGGAGTAGTTGCATGGCCGAGGGAACGGTAAAGTGGTTCAACGACAGCAAGGGTTTTGGTTTCATCACCCCGGACGAGGGGGAAAAGGATTGTTTTGTGCATTATTCGGCAATCCAAGGAGACGGTTTTAAGAGCCTCGCCGAAGGGGACCGAGTTGAGTTCGAGGTCGGCGAGGGACCGAAGGGACCCGCCGCCGAGAACGTGACCCGCCTCGGATAACACGACCCCTCTGCGAGCCTGATCTAGGTTAGGCCCGCTAGACACCTCCTCGGGCGGAAGCTGGGGTTCAGGTCACCCGGGAGCCAATCCGCGGTGACACACTATGGGTGCGAGGTTCCGGCTTGTGCTGCCCCGGAATGTTTGAAGAACACCCTTTGGTGCCAGCTCCGCCGGGCAGGACCCTCCCATCGCCCCGCGCGTGCGTCCTTGAGGCGTGTCACGGTATTGTCGAACACCACCGTCTCCGGACCTACCGCTCCCTCCTCCGCCAGTCGGCTGAACTCCGGGCGGGAAGTTCTCTGCACCTCTCCGGCCGCCACGAACCATACCGGCGTGTTGTCGAGAATCTGCATTCCCAACCGGCGCTCCTGGTCTTTCAGCACGCCGACCATGGCGTCGATGGAGCACCCCGAAGGAGGCGCGGAAGCTTCATCGACGGCAACGAGGAGAAATCGTCCCCGCCGGAAATCACGGCCGCAGATCAGAGGAACGCCATGGGCCGCCCACGTCTCGAGAAACTGATCCACGAAGCCCAGGAAGGTCTCCTGGTCGCCTCCCTCGAGCGTGCGCTCGACTGCAAACACCCACAGGCGTGATTCGTCGGGCAGCGACTCGAACGGAACCATCGGCATCAGACCACCTCTACGTCGGCGGGGCGTTCTACGCTGCCACCAGATGCGGGTGCTGAGGGACGTGTGCCGGCGCCGCTCACCATCGACTGTGGCGGAGATTTATCCAAGAGGATCGCCATCCACCGTAGGTCTTCGATGTTCTCCAGCATGATCTTGACGATCATGGTGAGAGGCACAGCAAGGAGCGCTCCGACCGGACCCCAGACCCAGGCCCAGAAGAGCAACGAGAGGATAACCACCAGAGTCGATAGACCCAGCCTTTTACCCATCAAGTTGGGCTCGATGAGATTCCCGAACACCATGTTGATCGCCCCGTAACCGCCGCCAACCAGCAGCAGATGTCCGACTGAAGTGAACTGGACCAAGCTGAGAAAGAGGGCCGGAAGTGCCGCCAGCAGGGATCCGACGGTGGGGATGTAATTCATGACGAATCCGATGAGTCCGAGCAGGACTGGAAAGTCCAGATCTAACAACCACGCCAGCACTCCGATCGACAAACCGGTGGCCAGGCTCACCAGAGTCTTGATTCCGAGATACGCCTGGACCTCTCGGACGATCTTGGTCACGCGCCGCGGGTCGTCCGTCACTACCGTGGTGGTACGCCGTCGCTCGCCCTCGCGAGGCCCTATGATCGCGCGGAACTTGAATGGGAATACCATGGCCTCACCCAGAATAAACGCCATGATCAGCAGCACCAAGGCCATGTTGCCTAGAAAGCCTACCACCCTCGCGGCGGTCGTCGCGAACTGGGTTGCGAGCCAACCGGGATCGATCAAGTCGACGAGCCGATTTTCGGTGAGTTCGATTCCGCTCCAAGCACTCAAACCGACCACCCAGTCGTTGAACAGTTCTACCGATTGATTTCTATAGCGGGGGATCTGGACTTGAAGATCGCCCACCGCCTGGGTACCCAACATGATGAGAGCCCCGAATAGTGCACCCATCACGAGCATCGTGAGCACGATGGCCAGCGGTGCCGGCACACGCCGCAGTTGGAGCCAGAACATGACCGGCATGCTCATCACCGCCAGGAACAGTGCCAACGCAAAGGGCAGAAGGATGGCCTGGCCCTCGCGTAACCCCGCTACGACGATGACGAAGGACGCCCCCATGAGAAGGTAACGGGCTCCAGGGGTGTTGGTTTGCAACTGAATCATCTAGCCTGTCAAATCTCCGAAGGTCATGATCACGATCGAACCCAGCCGAATTTCTTGTCAACCAGCGCTGGTATCCACTTCTGTATAGCAAGGCTCGTACCAGCGGAAGCCGATAGCAAGGCTCGTACCAGCGGAAGCCCTCTGATGGCTGAACACCTAGAGCATTCCGGGGTTCCGATTCCCGAATCCGACTCGGAACTGCTCGGGCAGTGCCGAGTGGACGTGTTTCGTTCCGGCGGCAAAGGGGGGCAGCATCAAAACGTCACGGAGAGCGGCGTCCGCCTCACGCATCTTTCGACTGGGACCGTGGTCACCAGCCGCCGCTTCCGTAGCCAACTCGCCAATAAGCGAAACGCTCTGGTCACGCTTCGCAAGAGACTCGCCGCCTTGAACGAGCGTGAAAAGGAACGTATCCCGACGCAGCCTTCGCGCGGTGTTCAAGAGCGGCGTTTATCATCAAGACAACGTCATTCCTCCAAGAAGACTCTGCGCCAAAAACCGAAGCTAGACGACGATTAGCCAGGAGGCTTATCGGTGACTGATGTGCTGCCGTCGAACGGGTCCCAACGCATCCCAGCGAATCGTCTCCAGAACCATGGCGCGCGCCGTATGGCGATATCGAAGAAGAAACTGATCAGAGCCAGCGCGGAGAGCCACGGCCACAGAGGTGTCGGAACCGAAGCCGTTTCTCCGTAGTCGTCGAAAACCTCGCTCACATCGGGTAGGAATCCCCCACCGGTCTGTTCGGCAATGTCAGTCAGCATCTCGGTGTTCGCGGGATAGAGCCGGAATTCGTCACCATACCTGTAGTAGAGTGACTGCGAGCGGTCCTCGATGTTGTTGCCCGACAATTCGAACTCGTACGGCTCCTCCCCAGGACGGCCGAGGGCGTGTCGGGCCTGAAACGTCCCCGGGCCCACCTGTTCGAAGGACAAAGAAGCTTCCTCCCCTACCGCCCCAACGACCCGTAGCCGCGGATCCAGATCGGTACGGTAGGCGCCCTCTTCGGTGAGCGCGCTCACCGTTATGACGGCCTCATCCCCGATCCGCTCCACAACGAAATCCAATTCTTCGCCACCGTCCCGCCTCATCGTTTCTCGGACGAGTTGCGACCAAAACTTACCGTACCCCTCCCACGTCAGCCAATCAGCGGCCCAACGGTTCTTCACGTCCGACGTGAACACAGCGGTCCTGCCCAACCCGTACCGCCACCGCGCCAAGAGTGGGTTCTCCGAGTCGGATTGGATGAGCACCTCGGCGGTCTCCTTCGCCATCGTCCTCACGTACCCTCGGAGGGGCGGTGCCGCATCCAGGTCGATGTCCGTAAACGCCTCTACCGAGGTGAGCACCGTCGTCTCGACGGCCTCCTCCACCAGCGTGGACTGCGAAGCGATCTGAGTCTCTTGGATGAAGATCATCGGGACCCGCTCGGCGTCTTGAATGAAGTAGGAGCGGCCCCTTCCCCAGGTCGCAATGTTCCCGAGCAGTTCTCTGTCCGCCTCCTGGCCCACCGCGACGGAAGAAACGGTTATGTCCGAATCAGACATCAACGAAACGAGTTCCTCATAGTCGTCCGCATAGGTCTTTCCGTCGGACAACAGGATGATGTGCCTTATCTCAGCCTCCGAGCTCTCGAGAGCGGCGAACGCCGTCTCCAACGCCGGATAGATGTTCGTCTGCGAACCCGCAATGATGCGACTGATGAAGTCGTTGATGGCCGGCTTCTCGACCGCGAGCTGAAGAGGTACCGTCACGTACGGTGTGTCATCGAACGTGATCAACCCGAAACTGTGGGTTGGCTCTAGGAGGTCGAGGGCAGCCTTGGCCGCTTCTTTGGACAATTCGAGCTTCGGGCCCACCATGCTGTAGGACTTATCCAACACGATGACGAGAGCCAGCTCTTTCCGCTTTTCGTTGATCTCAAACCAGACGGGAAGGAGTTCCTCGATTTCTGAGTCCGCGTATCCCTCTTCCCCATAACTCGACTCACCGGCAGCGAAGATGAATCCACCTCCAGAGTCTCTGACGTACTCGAGGATGGCGTTGATCTGAGTATCACCCAGCGCCTCCATGGGTACGTCACTCAGTAGCACGAGGTCGAAACTTTCGAGAGCCGCAGCTGTCTCCGGTAGTGATTCAGGACCCACGACGGAGACGTCCATGCCTTCCGTGGAGAGAGCGTCTCTCAAGTAGATGGCGCTTGCCAGGCGACCCTCCACGTAAAGTACCCGGGGGCGTGCGCCGACGGAGACAGCCTGCGTGTAAAGGTCATTTTGGGCGAACGGGTCGTTCTCACCCTCGAGGCGTCCCGACAGCGTTCCCGTGCCTCCGGCGGGAAGCCGTACCTCGAAGTCGACCTCGTTGAGTCCAGGCTCAAGGCTCACCTCCCGGGTTTCGAGCGTCTGGTCGTCACCGACGAGCGCGACCGTGGTTGTGGTCGCCACTCGACTGAACACACGCACTGTGGCCGTCACCGGCTCCTGCTCCCGGATCTCATCGGGCAGATCGATGTCCTCAATCCAGCTATCCCCCTCGCCCCGAACCGTGGCCGGAAGCGTGAACATACGAACCTCATTTTTCTGAGCTTCCCCCAACACCCGGGACACATTGCCCGCGTTCTCGTTGCCGTCCGTGATCAACACGAGGCGCTTGAGATACCGCGAATCGAAGCTCCGGAACGCACGTGTCACAGCCGCTTCGAGATTCGTGACGCTTTGGTTGATCGAGCGGTTGCCTCCGTCGTTTGAGACTTCGACGGTTCGGATCCCTTCGACGCTCGACACGGCTCGAGCCGAACCACCAAACGCGATGAAGGCGGCGTGCGCGGGGTCACCCTCAGCATTGGTCGACGCGATCCAGTCGATGGCCGTACCGACAAACGCCGGATCGATACTGCTCGACACATCCAGAGCGTAGACGACGGACATCCACTTCCCCGAGCGGTGCCAGATAGGCTCGACGAGGGCGGCGACCAACAGGACCACGACCGAAATTCGGAGAGTGGCAGACACCGCCCGATGACGGGGCGACGAACCCAGCGTTGAATGTTGAGATAGCCGCCAAATGAATGGCACGGCCACCAGCCCCAGAATCGGCCACCATCGAGCGAATTCGATACTCATACGGTCAGGCGCCTGTGGTAAGTAACCCATTCCACAACCACCAAGAACAAAGCCAGGAGCAGGAAAGCCATCCACAACTCTTCACTGGGGCCCACCTCCGTATCGGCCAAGACAGTCGACGCCGCTGATGTGATCTCGTCAGAAGTGAAGCCCGAGTCGTTGACGGAAGTGCGCGCCGTACTGGCCAAGTTGACGGCGACCCGGAGCCGTCTGTCGGCCTGAGCCACCGTATAGAGACCCGGCTGGTCCGCCATGAAGACTGTCCGATTGGACAGCGGCCACGTGGCAACGTCGCTGCCCTCAAGATCTGTAACAGCGGCCATAGCAAGCGGTACTTCGATCTGGCCCGGCGGCCGGGCTAAGGCAACCTGCTCATCCATCAACCAGCCCAGCGTGTTCGTGAGGAAAATCGGGAAGCCCGGGTGGAGCGGAAAATTCGAATCCTCGAGCGCAAACGATACCCGCACGATCCGATCCGGTCGCTCACTGACCAAAACCAGTGGTAGCAAAGGGCTTCCGACCACAACTTCGGCGGCCGGTGCCCTCCCTGTCTCACCAACCACCGACGTTGGCCCCGCGTCGCCCTCCTCGGGCATGGCGATTCGCGCGGCCCGATCGATACGTAGATCTTCGAGCGCCACAAACCGAAGCACCGGGTGAGCAGGATTCCAACCCGGCACCTCGGGAGCCTCTACGACAGCCAGCGTCTGGGTCAGCCACTCCACATCGGGTGGTAAGAACACCAGTGTCGGCCCACCGGGTGCCTCTGGCGGAGCGAACCGATCGAAAATATAGACGTCCGCCGAGACCTGGGGGTCGTATTGGGCAGGGCTAACCACAGCCAGAGACAAACGCGGTTCGTCCGCCAACACATTTTCGAGGTACACATTTCCCCGCGTGACCAGCAGAACCCGGGTCTCAGTTCGGATCGGCAAGAACCCGTATGCGTAGTCGTCGGCCGGGAACGCGTCCGAATCGGCCGTAACCACGGCTCGTACGGGGCCACGCTCGAAGTTCCCCAGATCGATGGACCGCCCGCGTGTTTCGCCTGGCCCGAGCGTCAGTGTGTCGCGTATGCCCCCTTCGTTGCTTCCACTCAGTCGAAGCGTGGTCTGCTTCCCCACGTCAGACGCGTTCTTCACCTGCACAAAAGCCTGAAAACGCGTCGGCTCCGAAGGTAATGCCTCCACTTGAAAGGCTGTGATTCCGACGTTGTGAGCAGGCTCGAAAACGGAAATCAGCGTGGCTTCTGGCGGCGCGTCATCCACAAGAACTCCGTCCGAGATAAAGAAAATCTCGGACTCGCCCTCGGGTAGATCGGGGAACTGAGGCTCATCGCCGAGCGACACCGTGAGTTCGGCGAGCACCTCCAGCGCCGACCGCCGGTCCCCGGGCTCCCCGGGGGGGGCCTGACCCGACGTGTCTAGAATGAGGAACTGCCCACTCGCACTTCCTTGCCCCAGGACCCGGCCGGCGTGCGCCACCGCGTGTTCCCACCGCGTGAACCCGTCCGCCGTACGGGTCGCCATGGTCGCAGAGTTGTCGATCACAACAGTGATGTTGCGGACGTCTCTTCCCGGGGAGGAGAGTTCGGGACGCCCCATCCCTGATGCGACCGAAAGACCGATGATCAACGCGAGCATCAGCGAGAGCCACCACCGCAAGCGGTCGAGCAACGTGTTCCTTTTCTTTTCCTTCAACAGGCGGTCCCAAAGCAGCGTCGACGGGACCACCACGCGCTGGGGTGGCGGCTTGAGCCAATACAGGAAGACGACGGTCGCCACCGTGGCGCTCAACAGGACTCCCATCATTCCGGGACTCATCCCGAGGAAAGTCATCTGAGGAACCGCCCCTGTCGGAAGACCTGGAGAATCAGGTCCTCGAACGGAATATCCGTTGTGGTACGTACGTAGCCCCAACCGTTCTTGCGGCAATAACCATTCACTTCCTCACAGTGCTCTTCGAACTGTTGGGCGTAGGCGTCGAGGAGCGCCGGTGTCACCCTCACTCGCTGGGACGTCCCGCGCTCCGCGTCTTCGAGAAGCACTTCGTCGGGAAGGTCGGGCCGCACCTCCTCCGGGCTGTGAATATGCACGGCGAAGAGATCCTGCCGGAAGTAGCGCAGCATGTCGAACCCCTTCGTGAATCCCGCTTCGTCCATGAAATCGGACACCACCACCACCAGCCCGCGGCGCCGCCGCGAGGAGAAAAATGCCCTGAAGGCCTTCTCCATCGACGTGATCCCGAGAGCTTCGACCGACTCCAGGAACCGGAACGCATGCCAGACTTGGTGTTTGCCCCGTCGCGCGGAAAGCTGTTGGGCAATTCCGTCTGCGAAGCCGACTAGGTTGACTCGGTCCTGGTTCAAGAGCCCGACGTAACACAACGCCGCCGAGATCTTGCGGGCGTAGTCGTATTTCGCCGGCACACCATAGGTCATCGAGGCACTCGCGTCGAAGAAAATATAGATCGGCAGATCCGCTTCTTCCTCGAAGAGCCTCACGATGAGCTTATCGAGCCGCAAGTATGTACGCCAATCCACGTTCTTGGTGTCTTCGCCCGACACATACTGTTGGTAGTCGGCGAACTCGATCCCGGAACTGGTCGTCTTCTTGGCCCGATGTTCCCCATGCATATGTCCGGGGATCATGTGATTCGAGACGAGGTTCAAGTACTCGAGCTTCTTCAAGAACTCGTCGTCGAAGAGCGTTCCTTTCTCACTCATCCGATGAACGCCGGGCCGGCCGACTTACTCCGAGGGTTCCGGGGTATCCTTCATGATAGCCTCCAAGATCGTGTCGGTGTCGATCCGTTCCGCCTCGCCTTCGAAGTTGAGCAGCACGCGGTGGCGCAGCGCGGGAAGCATGAAGGCACGAATGTCTTCGCAGGACACATGGACGCGACCGTTGAGCAGCGCATTGACCTTGCCCCCGATCACTAGCGTCTGCGTTCCGCGCGGGCTAGCGCCAAAACGTACGTACTGCTTCGTCATGGGGTTCGCGTGGGGCGAATCCGGATGGGTCGCGAGCGTCAGGCGGATCGCGTAATCCTGAACGGCTCGCGCGATCGGGACCGACCGAGCCGTGTCGCGCATCACCAGGATCTGATCACGATCGAGTACCATCCCCGCCTCGGGCTCCTCCCGGCGGGTGGTCCGATCCATGATTTCGTGCATGTGATGGGGCTCCGGGTAGGTGATCTTCAGCTTGTAGAAGAACCGATCGAGTTGGGCCTCAGGCAGCGGATAGGTGCCCTCCATTTCGAGCGGATTCTGAGTGGCGAGAACAAAAAAAGGAGGCTGGAGCTGGTGGGTCGTCGTACCGACCGTGACGCTCCGTTCCTGCATCGCCTCCAGAAGCGCCGACTGGGTCTTGGGCGTCGCACGATTGATCTCATCGGCCAAAAGGATGTGGGTGAAGATCGGGCCTTTCTGGAAGTCGAGGTGTTTCTCGCCGGTGTCGCTCTCGTGCACCACGTCACTCCCCACGATATCACCCGGCATGAGGTCGGGCGTGAACTGGATGCGCGAGAAGGTCAGATGTAGAACGTCGGCGACCGTCGCCACGATCTTGGTCTTGCCGATACCGGGAATACCCTCAAGCAGCACGTGTCCCTTGGAAAGCAAGCTGATCAAAGTGCCGTCAATGATTTCATCGTTACCGACGATGACCTTGGAGATCTCTTCCTTGACGAGTTGGAAGCGTTCGGTGAACTCACTGACCTGATTGTCGATTTGTGTGGTCGTCATTTTCTCTCGTCTGGATTGGCCGGACCCAAGGCCTATCGGGGCGAACGGTGTGGGCCAGGTCGAATGGCCAAGAAATATCTCTTTACGAGACTCCGGTAGCGCCAAGGGATTTGCTCGGCGTTCAACGCAGAGCCCTCGGCATATCGCGAAGGCGGGCGTACGTCTTGATACTGCACGATGGAGGCTTGCCGGCGGCTCGCCTCCTGGAAGAGATCCTTGGGATCCAGTGCCTCCTCTTCAGCGAAATCGGGCGTCGTGCCATCGACCACCTCGAGGGCCAACTGCGCTTCCAAAGTGGTGCTCGCGCCGAGTTCCAACTGCGCATCATCAGACGGATCTCCCGTGGCATTGCCCGCCGGCCCACTCTCGGTACCCGGCGGCTGTGACCCCTCAGACCGGTTGATCGCGGAAGACGGTGTCGCCATCGACCCATCGGCTTGCTGGGCCTCGCCGGACTGGCCCTGGGCCATTTGGGTTTGGCCCTCGGACGACATGGCCTGCTGCGACATGGCCTGCTGGAGCCTCTCGGCACGCTCAGCGGCCTCATTGCTCGCTTCCTGACGGGCCTGCCGGTCCGTGATCTGGTCGATCGCATCCGCGGCGTCGTTCAGCGCCTCCTGGGCGTCGGGTAGCCGGTCTTCCGAGAGGGCTGCAGCGGCCTCTTCCAGCGCCTCCAGCAACTCTTCGATGACCGGCTGATCCATTTGTGCCGCCTCCTGCAACAGCTCCGCCAAGTCGGCCAAGTCCACGGCGTCGAGGTCGACGAGTTGATCAGCCAGATTCCGTAGATCTTCGGCTGCGTCGCCGAGGCTCTGGTTCCTCAGCTCTTCGACAAAGTCAGCCAGCTCGTTTGATCCCGAAAACTCCTCCATGAGCTCGTCGAGGGCGTCTCGAGTGGCGGTCATCTCCAGATTCCCCTCATCCAACACATCCTGTGCTTCGCGCAAGTCACGAAGAAGCTCCTCGAAGGACGTGTCGTCGGCTTCGAGTTCCTCCAAGGCCAACTCAAGCAGCGAGAGGGCCTCTTCATCTAGAAGCTCGTCGCCTTCACCATCGATCAGGTCACGAATCTCGTCGGCGTACTGGTCTAGCGCCTGCTCGAGCCGGACCGAGTCCGACGCAACCGCAAACGTCAGGAGTGGGCCGTTCGAGGGCACCAAAGCCAAAATCTGGAGGAGTCCGAATAGCGCCAACGCAATCCCAAAACGTTTCGGGATCGTTACGGGTACCAAGCGTCTCGGATCCAACCGGCGAGCTGTTCCAGCAGCGCGGCCAACCAGGAGATCGATCCAGGGTGAAGAGTCGTCCTGGCCCATGAACCAGTAGGCGCTCTTGATCTCGTCGTTCAGCCCGGCGCGCATGTCCGCCACCCCGGCCGCGCGCTCCAGTTGCCTAGCTCCGAGTTGCGACCAGAGGAAGAAGACCAGGAAGGCGGCCAATCCAAGACCGACGATCAGCGTGCCCGGCGGCATACTGACCGGAACCAACCGGGGAGCCAACTCGATGAACACCAAGGCTCCGAGCACCAGACATGAGGCGACCGAAAGATGGAGAAGCGTCCGGTTGAAGCGAACCTTGAGATCGATACGTTTGAGGATCGCCGTGATCGTGGACCGTTCAGTAATCCTACTCACCGGCAGCCTTTTCCAAGGCCGGACGGCTGAACGTATTGTGAACCATGAGGCGCTCCAGGTGGACCTGACTAGCAGGCTAAACTGACGCCACCGCGTAGGCCGAGCAAGAGAAGGCCGGAAAGGTTCAGAGAAACAGGTCCAGATCCGGTGCTACTTGTTCTACTTCGAGACCATATTCCCGCCGGCCTTTTGACCTCGGTGGAGGGCCCCGCGAGCCTCTCGAGCGATGGAGTCGTATGTGACCGCCAAGCCTTTCTTGGTTCCTGGCTCGGCTACGCCAACGCTCACCGTCAGCGATCACCGTACAGAAGGAATCCGTAGATCAGGTTGAACCGAGGGTTATGGTCCGAAGCTTCGAGCAGCAGTGGGCCCAGCAGGATTTGAACCTGCGACCGTCGGATTATGAGTCCGCTGCTCTAACCAACTGAGCTATGGGCCCTGAATGGCTTGAAGGTAATCTGCCCTCCGGCTTCCTTCCACCTGTCCCGTCAGGCGTCCGTCACGCACTTCGCGAGCGCCAACACATCGGATAAGCTCAACACGTCCCACTCGCCCGAAGGAAGGTCCCCGAGCTGCACGGGCCCGAATCGGACCCGCTTCAAGGTCACTACGGGAAACCCCACGGCGTACATGAGCCGCCGCACCTCTCGTTTACGGCCCTCGGTCATCACGAGCGTGAGATTGCCGCATCCCTTGACCGGGGCGGCGACCTCCACTCGGGCGGGGCGGGCCAAGCCATCGTCGAGCATGACACCCGTGCGAAGACGGGCGATGTCCGTCTTCAAAGGCACTCCTTCGACGCACACCTCGTATTCACGCTCCACCTGGTGACGTGGGAGCTGAAGCCGGTTGGCCACGTCCCCGTCGTTGGTCAGGAGGAGCAGCCCCTCTGTTTCGAGGTCGAGCCTGCCCACATAACGGAGACCGGAGTACTCATCGGGCAGTACGTCGTAGACGGTGCGCCTTCCGTGGGTATCCTCTGCAGTACACAGAACGCCCCCCGGCTTGTGGAATCGAATCCAGCGCGCCTCCGGGAGCTCGACCGCGCTCCCATCCACCTCTACGAGGTCCAGGGCCGGGTCGACGGTCGTACCGAGTTCAGTGCGCACGGTCCCATTGATGCGCACCCGACCATCGAGCACCAACGTCTCGGCCTTCCGTCGAGAGGCCACACCGGCTCGGGAGAGAAACTTCTGAATCCGCATGGGATCCTCAGCCGTGGGCCGATTCCTCTG
>UINC01001182.1_pt1 | contig 26819 bp, 22 predicted proteins | sample 5385821 | NCBI WGS metagenome assembly UINC01 (sample SAMEA4666929, study PRJEB26691) | marine metagenome | isolation source: Pacific Ocean | place: Pacific Ocean | collected 2011-10-13 | reverse complement strand
ATCTGGAAACTGCCGGTAATCTTCCTCTGTGAAAACAACGGCTACGCGATGTCGACTCCCAGCGAATACGGGGTATCCACCACCCACGTGTCCGACCGAGCCGCGGGATATGACATGCCCGGGATCCACGTAGACGGCATGGATGTTTTCGCTGTCTACGATGCCACAGCCCAGGCCGTAGCAAGGGGCAGGTCTGGCGAGGGTCCCACTCTCATCGAATGCGAGACCTACCGCTACTACGGGCACACCGTATTCGACAACCCGCTAACGTACCGCTCCCAAGAGGAGGAGGACCACTGGCGAGCCCGTGATCCCTTGCAACACTTCCGGAACACGGTCATTCCCCAAGGCGATATCACGGCTGAGGAATTAGACCAGATGGATCAGGAAGCTGAGACCCTCATGGAAGAGGCCGTGAAGTTTGCCGACGAAAGTCCTCTGCCAGAGGCGGTGGAGTTGTATGACGATGTCTATGTTGACTACCCCAAGGAAATGTTGAAGCGCGGCGTGAACATGTCGGTCTAACCCTTGCCAAATCTGAACTCTCAGACACATCAGCGGCCGGCTGCGGCAATTGCCGGATCAGGGCCATCCAAGGAGATATAAATGACCACAACATTACAAACGACCGGAACCCGGGAGATTCTGTTTCGGGACGCCATCAACGAATGTCTCCGTCAAGAGATGGAGCTCGACGATAACGTCATAATCATGGGCGAAGAGATCGCCGGAGGCGCTGGACGCCAAGACCAAGGCGTTGAAGACGCCTGGGGAGGCCCATTCCGCACCACCGTCGGCCTGATCCAGCGGTTCGGCAAAGAGCGGGTGCTGGACACACCTTTATCTGAAGCCGCTTTCATCGGCGCGGCCATCGGCGCATCGTCCACCGGACTGAGGGCCGTGGCCGAATTAATGTTCATCGACTTCATCGGAGTCTGCATGGATCAGTTAGTGAACAACGCCGCCAAGATGCGCTATATGTTCGGGGGCCAGGTGAAAGTCCCATTCACCATGATGACCCGCATCGGCGCCGGGTTCGGGGCTGCCGCGCAGCACTCCGAGTCTTATTACTCGATATTCAGCCACATTCCCGGCCTGAAGGGCGTGGCGCCCTCCGACGCTTACACCGCCAAGGGATTGTTGGCAGCCTGCATCCGGGATGACGACCCCATCGTGTTCTTCGAGCACAAGGGCTTATACGGAATCTCCGGCCCAGTTCCTGAGGAGCCGTACGTGCTGCCCATTGGCAAGGCCCGGACCATCCGGGAAGGGACCGATATCACGCTGGTCGGAATCTCCAAAATGACCTGGGTCGCCAATGACGCAGCCGAGGCGCTGGCGAAAGAGGGCATCAGCTGCGAGGTCATAGATCTACTCAGCGTCTCTCCCATCGACTACGACCACATCAACGAATCGGTTAGGAAGACCCACCGCCTGGTTGTTGTGGACGAGGACACCCCAGTTTGCAGCTTGGCTTCGGAGATCTGCGCCAGGGTGGCGGAGGAAGAATTCGACTACCTGGACGCGCCTCCTTCCAGAGTGACCGCGCCCCACACTCCTGTCCCCTACAGCAGGGCCATGGAGAACGAGTACATGCCCAACGAGACCAGGGTGATTGCCACCGTTAAGAAGCTGATCAACCGGTAGGGCCCAAAAGGCCTTTAGAGTTGGCACATAAACCACCGGTCCTGGAACAACTGGGACCGGTGGTTAGATTTTGGGCGCTCAGCCATTAAACACAGACAGGGAGTGATTTTGCGGCGTCCCCATTACAGCTATGTGATCCTGGCCACCGGGTTCATGGTCTTGTTCTTCACCGGCGGATCCCGGTACGCCTTCGGTCTAATGCTCAAGCCCATGTCGGAAGACCTGGATGTCAGCCGATCAACGTTGTCACTGGCCGTTACCACATTTATGGTTGTATCGGCGTTGGCATTGCCATTCATGGGCCGGTTGGTAGACCAATGGAGTCTGAAAGGAACCATTGGCATAGCGGCCGTGGTCAGTGGGATAGGGATCGGGCTCATGGGGCAGGTGCAGTCACCGTGGCAGGTCTTCGTCGTCTATGGGGTGGTATTCGGAATAGGAAACGCCGGTGCGTCGATCTCACCGGTGACAGTGATGATCAGCCGTTGGTTCCCCAGCCGCAGGGGCATAGCCAGCAGCGGGGCAGTTGCAGGGAACGCGCTGGGACAATTGCTCATAGTCATGGCGCTAGCCGCGGTATTGGTATCACTGGACTGGCGTTGGTCGTACACATTCCTAGGCATCGCAAACCTAGCAGTTTTAACGCCTTTGGTGTTTCTGGCTGTCAAAGATGCCCCTCGCGACCAAAGCGTAGAAACTAGAAAGGATTCGACTCCGCAGATTACGCCGCCGGAATCCCCGCTATCGTTGGGCCGTGTCCTGACATCTTCCCAAATGGTCTTACTGGTGTTGATATACGGCATCTGCGGGATACAAGACTTCTTCGTGGTAACCCATGTTGTGGCCTTTGCGCGCGACCAGGGAATGGGAGCTATCTTAGCCGGGAACCTGCTGGCGCTCATGGGGTTGATGGGATTGCTGGGCGTTTTGGCCTCGGGCCTGTTGGCCGACGCTTTTGGAGCAGTACGACCCACGGTCATCTGCTTCATCATCCGCATCTTTATCTTCGCGGTCATTATCTTCGACCAGAGCAATGCTTCAATCATGGTTTTCGGGTTATTCTACGGGTTCACGAATCTGATCACGGCACCGTTGACAGTCGTATTCGTGGGCAACATCTTCGGGATTACAAGACTGGGGACGCTCGCGGGTATCATCGTCATGGTGCACCAGTTCTCCGGGGGATTCGGCGCATTCCTCGGAGCGTGGATCTTCGACAACCGGGGTAGCTACGAAGACGCGTTCAAACTGATGCTGATCTTGTCCTTGGCCGCCGTTATATTGACTTACCTGATTCGGGAGAGGGCGTTACCGGGAGTGCATACTTCTTAGCCACCTGGATGATGAAGTCAGGGTCGTAGAAGTCGTAGTCTGATTGGAAATCCCCGTAGCGTTCCACGGTTTGGAACCCAGTCTCTCTAAGCAGAAAGGTCAGATGGTCCTGTCTTACCGGACAGACAGTTAGATGGTGTACCGAGCCGTCTGAATAGGAATATTGAAGCCTGACGGTCTCTTCCGTCACCGTCTCTGGTCGAGCATCTACCGTCTCACCCAGGTAGTAATAAAGATGCTTGCTGGTGAAGCCCTTGTCCAGCATAGTGTCGTAATTGCGATGGTCAATGACTGCCGTGCCGTCGTCGTTCAATAGCCCATATATCTCCGCGAGGGCTTTGAGTCGCTCTTCGTCATTAAACAGGTGTGTAAATGCGTTGCCCAGACAAACGATTGCGTCAAACTTCTCATCTGGAAAAGACGAGGTTAGCGAGGTCCAGTTGGCCACTAGCAGACGGGTATTTTCGAGGCCCGACTGTTTAGCGTTCTCCTTGGCTTTCTCGACCATATTGGCCGAACCATCAGAGCCGGTAACATCAAAACCGCTAAGGCCCAGGCTTACGGTGTGGTAGCCCGTTCCGCAGGCAATGTCCAGAACAGTCTTTGCGTGTCCGGCAGATAGTATATTTTCGAAGAACCCGCCTTCGGCTTGCCGGCGTCTGTCCCAATCGATCAACTCGTCCCATCGGTCCACAAACTCTGATGTGTATTCGCTGATGAAAAGTTCTGAATCGTTTTCTCGTGGCATGATCTCTCGGGTTTAAGTTTGAGGTTTCTGGGCGATGAACATAGCCCAGCCGATCTTACCGGCGTTGGCGGCCTCGACCCAGAAGCCTAAGGCATCTACGGTGCCGTCTATAGTCCCGGCGTCAACCAGTCTCAGTAGCTTGTCCCGGTTCTTAAGAACCTGCTTTCTCACCCAGCCGTAGGAACGTGCGACGTGTTCAGACCAGTCTTCGGTGCGGTTGATCTCCAGTCCGAGTCCCTCCAATGCTTGCTGGTAGTCGGACAGGTCCCACATGTCAGGCGACTTGACGCGGTCGTAGATCCGGGTCCGGTCCGCCTCAGGGGTGCCGCTCCGCACCAGAATATCGGTGAAGGCCAGAGTACCCCCAGGTACAAGGACCCTTCGGCATTCGGACAGGACTTTTGACTTGTCAGCTGCGTGTAAGAAAGCCTCTTGGCTCCAGACCACCTGGAACGAGTCGTCGGCGTATATCAGGTCGTGGAAGTCTCCGTATTCGTATTCGATCAGCTCGTCCAGGCCAGCCTCCAAAGTGCGCTCCCAGGCCAGCTCCAACTCATTCTCGCTGATGTTGGTGGCAGTGACGGGGCATCCGTAGTTCTTCGCCAAGTAACGTGCCGTAGAGCCGTAGCCGCAGCCCAGGTCCAGCACTCTGGCGTTCGGGCTCAGATGTACCGCTTGGGCCATGATTTCATTCGTGTGTTCCATGGCCTCCGGATGAGGGCATTTGTCGCTACAAGGCACGCCAAGGTGGATGTTGTCGCCCCAGATGGTACGGTATATCTGGTCCGCCGGACCGTCGTAGTAGGCCTTGGTGCTGGATACCACTGATTGAGTGTCGCGGTTTGTCATGGTATTTCAACCTAGTGGAAGAGTTGCCCCCCGTTCACGTTGTAGGACTGGCCAGTAATGAATGATGCGTCGTCGCCAGCCAAGAAGGCTACCATGTTGGCCACGTCCTGAGACTCAGCGATACGGCCGAGCGGAGTGTTCTGCGCAGCACTACCGACGACCTGACTCCGGAATTCTTCTTGGCTGATGCCTCGTTCTTGGGCCTGGTCACGCTCCCAATAACTCATACGGTCGGTGTTGATTGGGCCGGGACAAACGGCGTTGACGGTGATGTTGTGGGGCGCCAGATCCATAGCCGTGGCCTGGGTCAATCCCACCACTGCGAACTTGGAAGCCGAGTAGGCTGCCCCATTAGCGCTAGCCTGCTTTCCTGCGTTGGAGGCGATGTTGATTATCCGGCCACCTCTGCCGGAGTCGATCATGTACGGCGCTACCGCCTTGGTGGTCAAAAACACGGCGGTTGTATTGATGGCCAAGAAATGGTCCCAGACCTCTTTTTCCAACTGCGTCACTGGAACCTTGTCTTTGCCAATTATGGCCCTGGCGTTATTGACCAGGATATCGATACGCCCAAACTGACTCATCGTCTGCTCAACCAAGTGCTCGATCTCGCGAGGATCAGACAGGTCGCAATAAATCGGAACGGCCCGGCGGCCCTGAGCCTGAACCTCCTGAGAAACGGTCTCGATACCACCCCACTCGTTCCTAACCTCGGCTGGTGGCAAGTCCGACGCCTGACGATGCACGTCGCTCAACGCAATATCGGCGCCTTGGCCGGCCAGTTTCATGACCGTAGCTCGGCCCACCCCACGCATACCTCCTGCACCTGTAATCAAGGCAACTTTTCCGTCTAGATTGGGCATGGGAATCTCCGTCAATGCATTGAGTGGTTCGAGATTCCCTCAAGTGTAATCCACGACTTCGGGCAATTCAACGCAGGCCTTACAAACCCGGAGTTTGCTTGACAGCCCACATCCCGGCTCATATAGTCCAGCCAATTCTGACAAGGCCACCATTTAGGCCTGATAGCGGAGGGATTAATGAGTACCTCGATCATTCGTGGCAAGTACGTCATCTGCGAGGCAGGGGTCGAATCCCAAGCCAGCCGGGTCATCTCGGATGGGGCTGTATTTCAGCGTGACGGTATCATCGAAGCCGTGGGCGCTTACGCCGAAATTAAGGCCGTTCACCACGCGGACGAAGAACTGGGAGGGCCTAGTTATGTGGTGATACCGGGCCTGGTGAACGCGCATCACCACGGCCGCGGTGTCAGCACCTTTCAGAACGGGTGCATCGACGATTGCTTAGAGACCTGGATCCTATCCGGTTGGGGCCGCCGTCCTTACGACCATTATCTTATGAGCCTTTACACCGCTATCCAGATGATCGAGTCCGGTACCACCACGACGATGTACAACCACGCCCAAACGCCTGCCAAAGGGTTGGCAGACGATGTTTCGGAGGTGCTGAGGGGGTTCAGCGCCGCCGGTATGCGCACTGCCTTCTCAGTCTATTTCCGAAGCCGGAACCGGGTTGTCTATAAAGACGACGACCAATTCATGTCCGGCCTGCCCAGCGACTTGGCCGGGTCATTGCGGCATTTCTTGTCAGCCGTTGACCTCTCGGAAGACGAATACTTCTCGGTCTTCCAAGACCTGCACCGGAAATACGCCAACGACCACGATTCTAGGGTTACGGTGCTCCTCAGCCCCAGCAACGTGCAATGGGTCTCCGACGATTTCCTACTTCGAACCAAGGAAGAGGCTTCTCGAACCAACTCGGCCATCCACATCCATCTAGCAGAGAGCCTTTACCAGAAAGAGTACGGCGTCCGTACCTGGGGCCACAGTCCCGTAGAACACTTGGACACCCTGGGGTTCTTGGGGCCAGAGGTCTCCTGCGCGCATTCCGTATGGTTGACTGAACAAGACATAGACATCATGGCCCGCACTGGCGCCACAGCATGCCACAATCCTAGTTCCAATCTGCGCCTCAAGAACGGCATCTCTCCGGTGAATTCCATGCTTGGAAAGGGCGTTAACGTGGCCTTGGGCACCGACAGCACGGCCATCAACGACGATGACGACATGGTTCAAGAGATGCGTCTCGCTGCCAAACTCCACCGCCAACCCGGAATGAGCAACCCAGCATTGGACTCCCACCAAACCCTCCGGCTGGCCACCGCCAACGCTGCGCGACCCACGTCATTCCAAGGCAAGATCGGGGCCATAGAGGAAGGCCGTTTCGCCGACCTCGTGCTGCTGGACTTGGACGCCATGACAGAGCCGTACACAGACCCTGGAATCAACGTGGTGGACACACTGCTTTACCGGGGCAAAGCGTCCCACGTGGACACGGTAATAATCCAAGGAGAAGTGGTGGTCCGGGGCGGAACGTTCATCAAGATGGACAAAGCCGAGGTCCTGCGGGAGATCAGAGAGCAGTTCTCACGCCCGATTGAGGAGCAAGCCTTGGAGGCCCAGAAACTGGCCCAAGGTCTCACTCCCTTTGTGAAAGAATTCTACAAGGACTGGGGTAAAACCGACGTCTTGCCCTACTACGGCTACAACAGTAGGATTTAGAACTTAAGTCCTTTCTCACCTTCCTGTGGTAGTATTGGGGCGAACGCCAGGCGTGCCTCGGCGACACTTGATATATGAAAATTTCGTTGGTAGGAGGGACCTCGTCATGGCCACGGTCGGAAGCGGCAAATACACCTATGAGTACATCCCCGATTGGGCGAAACTGCCCTCGGGGCAAGAATTCGGCACCTGCAGTGCAGTCGCCTCAGACTCCCAAGACCGGGTCTACGTCTTCCAGCGCAAGAGCCCGCCGGTCTTGGTTTTCGACCGGGACGGCAATTTCCTCAGCTCGTGGGGCGAGGGCATGTTCGACGACCCCCACGGCATCTTCATCAAGGACGACATCGCCTATCTCACCGACCGGGAAGGCTCCATAGCCATGAAGTGCACCTTGGACGGAAAACCCCTGCTTTCCATCGGCACCAAGGGCGAGTATTCGGATACCGGCTGCGAGAAAGCGGGCGATGTCTGCCCTCGTTCCGCTGGTCCGTTTAACTACGTCACCGAGATGGTCCCTGCTCCCAATGGAGAGCTTTATATCTCCGACGGCTACCGGAATGCCCGAGTGCACCGGTTCTCCGCCGCCGGCGACCTAATCTCTTCCTGGGGCGAACCAGGCAAGGGCGGCCCCAACCAGTTCCATCTACCCCACAGCCTAATCGTCGGCGCCAACGGCCATGTCTACCTCTGCGACCGCGAGAACAGCCGTGTCCAAGTGTTCTCTCCAGAGGGCGAATACATCACCATGTGGACCGATATGCAACGGCCATTGGATATCTCCCAGGACAGCGAGGGCATCTTCTACACGTCAGAGCGCCCGACCGAGACCGCACCGCCCCAGATGAGCGTGTTGGACGGCGACGGCAAGGTCCTCGAGAGATTTCCTTCGCGGTCGGCCCACGGATCTTGGGTCGACGCCCATGGCGACCTGTACCTGGCCTTGACCTCTGAAAAGAGCGTCGATAAGTACGTCCGGATCGGGTAAGCAGCCAAGAATATAGACTCATGGCCGACAACCAACAACAACCCAAACACAGCCTCTCGGGCTTGGAAGTGAAGCCGGTCTATACACCGGACGACCTGGCTAACAACGACTTTGCAAGGGATTTGGGTCAGCCGGGGGAGTTTCCCTTCACTCGCGGCCCCTATTCAAACATGTACTCGGGGCGGCTGTGGACCAGGCGTCAGATAGCTGGCTTCGGCACCGCCCAGGCAACCAATGAGCGATACCGGTTCCTGTTGGACCACGGCCAGAACGGCATCAGCACCGACTTCGACCACCCGACCCTGACGGGCTACGACTCTGACCACGAGCTGGCCGAGGGCGAGGTCGGCCGTCTAGGCGTGGCCATCGACTCCGTCCGCGACATGGACGACCTGTTCCTGGATATACCGCTAGACAAGGTCAGCGTGTCCCTGACCATCAACCACCCGGCGATCGTGTTGATGGGCATGTTTCTGTCCGTCTCCAAGAAGCGGGGCGTGGATTGGAAATCGCTCCGGGGAACGGTCCAGAACGACTCTCTAAAAGAGTTCCATGGCCAGAAGACCTTCGCCCTGGGCCCCCGCCCTTCGCTGAAGCTGACCACCGACATCGTGGAGTTCTGCACCAATCACGTGCCCAACTGGTACACCATCTCCATCTCCGGCTATCACATCCGGGAGAGTGGCTCGGACGCCGTCCAGGAACTGGCCTTCACTATCGCTCAGGGCATGGCCTATGTGGAGTCGGCCTTGGAGCGAGGACTGCCGGTGGACAGTTTCGCTCCCCGCCTGTCGTTTTTCTTCGGCTGCCACAATGACGTATTCGAAGAGGTGGCCAAGTACCGGGCCGCCCGGCGCATGTGGGCCCGAATAATGAAGGACCGCTACAAGGCCCAGCGGCCCGAATCCATGCGGCTGCGGTTCCACACCCAGACCCTTGGTTCGACGCTGATGCGGCAGGACCCGCAGAACAACATCGCCCGGGGCACCTTGCAGGCGTTGGCGGCAGTGCTCGGAGGCACACAGTCGCTGCACGTTAGCGGCTTCGATGAGGCCTTCGACATCCCCTCTGAAGAGGCCATGCGAATGTCCTTGGCCACCCAGTTGATCCTGGCCCACGAGTCAGGAGTGGCCAACACGGTCGATCCGCTGGCCGGGTCTTACTTCATTGAAAGCATGACCGATCGGATCGACGAAGCCGCCTGGGAATACATCTCAAAGATCGAAGCCATGGGCGACGGCGCCTATCCCATGAAACAGGGCATGCTCCGGGCCATCGACACTGGCTACATCGAACTCGAGATCGCCCGGTCGGCCTACGAATACCAACTCCGCATCGAGAGCGGCGAGCAGGTGGTGGTTGGGCTGAACCAGTACCAGTCAGAGGGCGTCCAGAAACTAGAGCTATTCCAGTTCGACCCGGAAGAAGAGGAGTGGCAGAAGGGACGGCTCGCCGAGACCCGCAGCGGGCGCAGTCCAGCAGATGTGAAGAAGGCCCTGTCTTCTCTAAAACAAGCCGCCAAAGACGACAAAAACCTTATGCCCGGTGTCCTTGAGGCGGTGGGAACTCTGGCCACCGAGGGCGAGATTCTGGACACCATGCGTGAGGTCTACGGCGAGTACGTGGACCCAGGGGTCTTTTAACGGTGGCTGCCCAGCCGGCGAACATCAAAGTCCTCCTGGCCAAGTTGGGGTTGGACGGGCATGACCGGGGCATTAAAGTGATTGCCAGGGCCATGCGAGACGCCGGCATGGAGGTGGTCTACATGGGCATGCGGGTTACCCCCGACCAGGTGGCCCAAACCGCGATGCAAGAAGACGTCGACGTGGTGGGCATCAGTATCCTCTCCGGCGCTCACATGCGCCTAATTCCCCGCTTGACCAAAGCCCTTGAAGAGCGTGGGATCAGCGACGACCTCCTACTGATGGTGGGCGGCACCATCCCTGAAGACGAGGTTGAGCCGCTGGAAAAGATGGGCGTGCAAGGCGTTTTTCCAGTAGGCAGTTTCACGTCATCCATGACCGAGTTCATCACCGAGAACGTCAGCCGTGGCCGGTCGGCGCCCCAGGCATAATCCAAAACCCCACAGGTAAACTTCACAGATGGAATGGCCTCCTCAATACTCCGATAACTACCGCCCTAGCCCGGACCAGGAATACTGGTCGGCCGAACTGGAAACTATGCCGCCGGCCGAGCGTGAACAGCATATCCTGACGAAACTGCAAAGTCAGGTTCGCTACGTCTTCGAGAATTCCGGCTTCTACCAAGAGTTCTACAAGAATCTGCCCGTCGACCCGGCCAACCTGGCCAGCCTGGAAGAATTCGCCCAACTGCCGATATTGACAAAAGAGGACATCCGCCGGGAACAAGAAGAGCACCCACCCTACGGCCGCTTCCTCTGCGTGCCTCCCGAAGAAATTTTCCGAATTCACGGCACGTCGGGCACCACCGGCAGGCCAACCGTCTTCGGCATCAGCAAGCGCGACTGGGAACGCATCGCCGAAGCCCACGCCCGCATCCTTTGGGGGGCCGGGCTACGTACCAATGACACCGTCATGGTTGCCGCGGTCTTCAGCCTCTACGTGGGTAGCTGGGGCGCCTTGGTCGGGGCTGAACGCCTGGGCGCAACCTGCTTTCCTTTCGGTAGCGGCGCTCCGGGCCAGACCGAGCGCGCCGTGGAATGGGCCACCATGGTAAAACCCTCCGTGCTATACGGCACCCCGTCCTATGCCCTATACCTGGCCGAGACCGCCCGGCAGATGGGCTTTGACCCCAAAGAAGACTTCGGGTTCCGGTTCATGTTCTTTTCTGGAGAACCGGGAGCCAGCGTTCCTGCCACCCGTCGACTGATCGAGAAGACCTTCGGCTGCTACATCGTGGACCAGGGAACCATGGCTGAGATGACGCCTTGGATGAGCGCCTCGGGTTGCCGCCACCTAGAGGGCGGGATGCACCTTTGGCAGGACATCGTCTACACCGAGATGGTCGACCCTCAGTCCAAGCTGAACTTGCCGCTGGGCGAAGAGGGCGTGCCGGTTTACTCACACACCGAACGCACCTCCCAACCGATGATCCGCTACTGGTCGGGCGACATCGCCCGCTGGGACATGGTTGACTGCCGCTGCGGCCGCACCTACCCCACCCTGGTTACCGGTATCTACGGCCGGGTGGACGACATGATAATCGTTCGGGGCCAGAACGTTTTCCCCTCTCGTATCGAAGACGTGCTCCGCAGCATGGACGAATTCGGCGGCGAATTCCGCCTGGTGTTGGAACGAGAGACGGGCCAGATGGACCGCCTGACGGTACAAGCCGAGGTACTGGAAGAGGCATTCGCCTCCCAGGAGTTCGGCTCGGCGGCCTTGGAGCCGGTGCGGGAGCGATTCACGGAGGAACTGCGCCGAGCCATTGGGGTCAGTGTTGCCGTGGAACTGAAACCGGCCGGCGAGTTTGAACGCACTCAGTTCAAGGCCCGCCGTATAATTGACATTCGGACGCCCTGACACTTTTCCACCACGCTACTTTCAGGAAAGGGATATGACTTCCAGAAGGCCCACCCACAACACTTTGGACCATTCTCTAGGTGAGACCATCGACCTCATCCGGGACACGGTGCGCCAGTTCTCCTCCCAGGAGATTGCACCCCGGGCCGAGGAGATTGACCAGAGTGACGAGTTCCCCAGAGACCTTTGGCCTAGGCTTGGCGACCTGGGTCTGCTGGGCATCACTGTCTCCGAAGAGTACGGCGGCGCCGGCCTTAACTACCTGGCCCATGCCGTATCCATGGAAGAGATCTCCCGTGGTTCCCCCAGCGTCGGACTCAGTTACGGCGCCCACTCCAACCTTTGCGTCAACCAGATCTACCGGAACGGCACCGACGCGCAGAAACGGCAATACCTGCCGAAATTGATCAGCGGCGAACATGTTGGAGCGCTGGCTATGAGCGAGCCCGAGGCCGGGTCCGATGTTGTAAGCATGTCGCTTAGGGCCGAAAAGAAAGGCGACCGCTACGTATTGAACGGCAGCAAGATGTGGATCACCAACGGTCCCGAGGCCGACACTCTGGTGATCTACGGCAAGACCGACCCCGAAGCCGGCTCCCGAGGCATCACCGCGTTCTTAGTCGAGAAGAGCTATGCCGGTTTCCAGGCTTCAACTAAGCTGGACAAACTAGGCATGCGAGGCTCCAGCACCTCGGAATTGGTGTTTCAGGACTGTGAGGTGCCCGAGGAGAACGTGCTTGGTGAAGTTGGCCACGGTGTCCGGGTGCTGATGAGCGGACTTGACTTCGAACGCCTAGTCCTCGCCGGAGGGCCTTTGGGTATCATGCAGTCCTGTCTGGACATCGTGTTGCCTTACGTCCACCAGCGGGAGCAGTTCGGCCAACCCATCGGAGAATTTCAACTGATCCAGGCCAAGTTGGCCGACATGTACACCTCTCTCTCGGCCTCCCGATCCTACGTCTACGCTGTAGCGCGGGCCGCCGACCGTGGCGAGAGCAACCGCAAAGACGCCGCCGGATGCCTCCTATTCGCCGGAGAACACGCAACTCAGGCGGCGTTGCAAGCAGTTCAGACTCTGGGCGGCAACGGGTACGTCAACGAATTTGCCACGGGGCGGCTGCTGCGGGACGCCAAGCTCTATGAGATTGGCGCCGGGACCAGCGAGATACGCCGCATGCTCATCGGCCGGGAGCTGTTCCGGGAGTCTGAGTAAGCCACCTGCATCCTCCGTTTGAGTCCGGCATCAAAATACCCGGATTCCATCCAACTACGACAATCACTCGTAATATTCCATAACGACCGCCGATGAATGAAGGTTTCCGGATGAGCATTTCTTGAATTTGATTTTCCCATCCTGGCCCCGCAGCATTTTCTGGCCCGCCGTCTTGCTTCTGCTCATATTGGTGGCTGCTTCCTCGCCGGACGGTAGCGGAGCAATCTCAGCTCCTGGCGCAACCACACCCGGAACTCCTCTTCCGACGGCGACAGTCGTTGAACCACTCATCTCCATGAGCGACCTGCCGGATGATCCGACTGAATTGATGTTCGCCATGCTGGACGAGAGCGGCGGCGAATGGCGTCCCGTAGACAACGTTCTGACGAGCCTGAATGGGCCGGGCCGGTCATTGCCACAGGTCGCCAGCCGCGACACCTACTGGTTCAGTTGGGGCGCTTTTTACCCTCATATGGGCGTCTACTCCCCGTATCCTCTGCCCATTCCAACCTCGTGCTGCGCCCGGACTGCGCCATTTACCCGCAATTTGGTGGTGTATTTAATTGACACAAATTTTATATTAATTTTAAACTAAGTATAATTTTGACAGTTAACAGTAGGGAATACGCCTTTTGTCCCGCGCCGTATCCAATGCGCTGGCCGATTGCGGACGCCTGTAGATCGGGGTCTAGATAATCCAGCAAGGACTATAGCCCCGGCCCCATGCCGCAGATTTCGCGGCGGAGGAAGGGAGGACGGGTATGCGGAAATCGATATCGCTGCTGCCAATCACGCTGTTTTTTTTAGCGTTGGTTGCGGTGGCTTTCTTCTCGAACCAGAACATTATTCATGCGGAAGATGACCACGGCGATTACCGTTTCGCTTCCACCAACCTGAACATCGGTTCAGGGGCCGTGTCGGGCGTGATCAATCCTTCCGACATCCTGTTTGATGTGGACTATTTCTCTTTCCAAGCCCTTAGAGGTGTCGAATACACGTTTGTGCTGGACGAGATCACGGTCATCGACGCCAACATCTCCATCATCAACTCCCTGTCTCGCGGCAACGACAATTCCCCCGAGCAACAGCTAACCGTGTCCGGCGGGCAGAAGACCGTAACCTGGATCGCCCGTACCACCGACAGCTACTATGTAGAAGTATCCGGAACGCTCAACCACTTCGACGGTTCTTTCTACCTGGGTGATTACACTCTTAGTGGTTTCGCGGATACCCGGTTCGTAGACCGCCATTCAGACGAGAGCACCGGCGCAACCCAGATCACCGCCGGAAACGTTTACCAAGGCGCGGTCAGCCCCTGGAGTAATCAGCCAAGCCTGGTCAATACTGTCGACGGCGGAGACGACTTCGATTTTTACTCATTCCAGGCCCAACGCGGTGTTAGGTACAACATCGAGGTTGAACTAGGCACTTCGGAAGGCGTGGAAATCGCCATTCAATCCGGGCTTTCGGGCGTGGAAAAGACCAGCGACGGCATCGGCAACACTCTGAGTTGGATCTCCCCGCGCAACAGCACCTATTTCATCGCAATCACTGGTACTACCAGGGTCCGCGATTCGAACGGCACCTATGCCATTAAATTAAACGCGGAAACAGCCCTCCTTGACCAGCATTCTCAGGCCATTGCCGGGGCGACAGTGGTCAGCTTTGGGAATGCCCATCAAGGGTCGATCAGCCCAGCCGACGACTTGGATTATTTCTCTTTCCCGGCCCAGCGCGGCGTTAAATACATGCTGGATATTACTCTGGGTAGCGCCGACGGCGTGTCACTCGTGGTGACCGACACCAACGGCACCAGCCTTGCTGCCAATGGAAGCGTGGGAACGCATCTTGAGTGGCTAGCGCCCGCCAACGCAACCTATATGGCGGTGGTGTCTGCGTCGACCCAGGTGCCAAATGTCATCGGTACCTATTCCCTAAACTTGAGTATGGACAATACGCTGCAGGACTATCACGGCGACTTCCCCAGCACCGCCTCGGTCCTCAGCTTCGGCAACGCCCATCCAGGCGCAGTCAGCCCGAGCACCGACCGGGACTATTTCTCATTCCAGGCCGAACGAGGCGTCAACTACTCTCTGGCCTTGGAACTACTGACTGCCAGCGGCGCGGTCATATCCATCGAGAGCCTCGAGGGTGACACATTGAGCAGCACCAACGGTCTGGGCACCGGCCTGGGATGGACGGCGGCTAGTACCGGCCTTTTCTACGTTGTTATCTCCCCTTCGCCGCAGGCCACTGAGGGGATCGGTTCCTACTCCCTCACGGTATCGGCGAACACCAGTTTGGAAGACCGCCATCTGGACACGGCCTCCACCGGCACTCCGCTGAGCTTTGGCACCGTATACCAAGGCGCGATCAGCCCTCAGTCAGACTTGGACTTCTTCACCTTCCCGGCGATACGGGGGGTGGAATACATTTTGGATCTGATCTACGGATCGGCTACTGCCGTGTCCATGGAGGTCTATAACGCGGGCGGAAGCGCTGACAACGGCGCCCGGAACTTTGGCGAGAGCAACCTCGTCCGTTGGACCGCTCCGGACTCCGGTACCTACTTCGTAAAGGTATCGGCCTCGGCCAAAGCCGAAGAGCCGACAGGGACATATTCGCTGAAAGTAACTCCTGACACGACGTTGCAAGACCGGCATAGCGATACCGCTATAAACGGCACTCACATCGGGTTCGGCAACGCAATTGCAGGCGCGATTAGCCCGTCAAATGACTATGACTATTTCCTGTTCTTGGCCGAGAAGGGAATCACCTACACAGTCGATGTGAGACCGGGTACAGTTGCCGCCGTCCGGTTCTCGGTGGAAAACGCGGCGGCCGAGTTTTCGGTTTCCAACTTTGGGCTGGAACAAGCCCTTGAGTGGGAGGCTCCCGAAGCCGGCTGGTACACCCTGGCCATCTCCGCATCCGGACGGGTGGGCAATCCCACCGGCACCTATCTGATCACCATCAACCGTCAGAGCGACGTTCGCCCGGACGCCCCCAAGGTTAACGAACCAGCTCCGGACCTGGTTGACACAACACTGCCTAGGGTGACTACTCCCACTGGGACGGCATTGGTCCTTGAATCACGGGTCTCTCCTTTGGGAAGCACTGTTCGAGTTCCCGTAAAACTGCACGAAGCCTCGGGAATCACAAGCCTGGGATTCACCTTGAACTACGATTCAGACGCCCTACGGGTGGTCTCTGTTGAACGAGGGTCCAGGCTGACTGAAGACTCATTCAGTTACGACGCAGACACTCTGGGCGAGATTAATTTTGGATTTGCCGCGACCCGCGGCTCTGGGTCCGGAGGGACCGCTGCGGTGATCGAATTACAGGTAGTCGGGTCCTCGGGCTCGGTGAGTCCAATCACCCTATCAAACGCCTTGGCGAGCCACGATGCCCAAGGGCCGCTATCCATGGAATTGGTGGGCGCCGACTTCAAGGTAGGCGCAAAGATTAGGGGTGACGCCGACGGCGATAGTGTAATAACGGCATTGGACGCGCTTCAGGCCCTTAGGATGGCGTCCGACCTCATGAAGATTGACCTGGCTTTGGACGTTGACAACGACGGCAAGATCACCATCGACGATGCCCGAATTATTCTGAACATGGCCCGGCCAAGTTAGGGGAGCAGATCATGCGCTGGATGTTAGAAGTCGCATATATCGGAATATTAAGCAGTTGGAGATGGTTGCTGGGTTCGGCAGCCGTCGTCGGAGCGCTTGTGGGCCTGCTGCTCGCGGTTGGAGTATTGGGCGGCGGCAGCGATGGAAGTGGAGCAGCGTTGCCATCGGCGATCGCGTCTCCAACACCCGCGCCGGCGGCTAGCGCCAACCCCACAGCCGTCCCACAACCAACGCCTACTATTGCGCCTACCCTTGCGCCTACCCTTGCACCTGCCGTAGCCCCAGCCCCCAAGTCTATCTCGGTGCCGATCTTGGCCACCCGGGCGAACAATGTAGGTAGCTTGGAATTTGTCTTAGTCTATGACTCGGCCAAACTGGAATTGGAGCAGGTGGAACGCGGGCTATTATCCGGGGATGCCTTGATCGACTTCAGCACCCCCTCGCCTGGAAGGCTCTGGACCGGCATCATCGATCTCAGCGGCATCGACGGCAGCGGCCCGGTAGCTGTGGTGAGATTCAAAATCCGCGACAACGTGGGCGGCAACATGCCATTCACGTTGGAGAACGTCGCCGCGTTTGACGCCAATACCCTGGTGGACATCATAACCGGCACTACTCCGGGCGAGTTCACCGTCTCAGGCGTGACTCCCCTGTCTCCCATCGTGACTTTCCAATAGTCTGATAGGCCGGTAACTCGAATAGTTGAGATGAGGCACGGCTAAACCGTGCCTCATCTTTTTTATCATCTTTCCACCAGACTTAATCTCGCCTACAATGTTGCCCGGTATTCACGTGCATGCGCGTAGATTTGGAGGGAACATTTTGGCAAGTTTGACACTTTCGGAAGCTGAAACAATCTTGGCCGGCTCCAAGGCGAAAATGGTGGAGTTGGGCGTGAAGATGAGTATCTCGGTGGTCGACCCACGGGGAGACCTCATCACCATGTGCAAGATGGATGGAGCGCCCTGGCGGACTCCTGTAGTATCCCGTGGAAAAGCGGTCGCCTCCGCCAGCTTTGAGGTCGCCAGCGGCTCGTTGACCGATAACTCTCAAGCCCCCATCTTTCGGGCTTTCATGGCTATGGAAGGGGGCCATTTTATCCCCGGTCAGGGCGCGTTGCCCGTCTTCAGAGGTGGAGAGATCATCGGAGCGGTCGGTGGTAGTGGAGGCACAGCGCAAGAGGACGAGGACTGCGCCCGCGCAGGCATCGAAGCCGCCGGGTTCTCCGCCACACGATAATACAGCGCGGTCCTAACATCAGCATTCGTAGGGGCAGGTTCGAAACCTGCCCTTTTCTTTATCCTATCTGCTTGCCAAAGCAATTTACCCTGAGGGGCACCTCCTCGTCATTACTTTGGCCATCAGAAACTTGGTTACCAGGGCCTGGACGGGTTAGGAACCCGCCCCCACATGAGGGCCAGGAAGCCTGCGAGCTGCCGAATCACCCAGATACAATCGCCCCGGTGGACGGTGCCCGCTGCGAAAATGTAGACTGAGTTTGAGATAAATGCGGCCCCAGACCAGCACATGGAGTGGAATGATGCACGTCGGATCCTCGATTTTTTTCCAGAACTTCCAACACAAACGCACCGATCTAGAGGTCTATCAGAACGAGCTGAAGTTGGCCGACCTAGCCGAGCCGTTGGGGTTCGACTCAATCTGGGGCGTGGAACACCATTTCACCGACTACACGATGTGTCCTGACGTGCTCCAATTCCTCTCCTACATGGCCGGGCGGACCGAAAGGGTGCAACTAGGAAGCATGGTCGTCGTCCTGCCGTGGCACGACCCCATGAGGATCGCCGAACAGTTCTCGGTGTTGGACCATCTGAGCGGCGGGAGGGCCATCATCGGCGTAGGCCGTGGTCTGGGACGGGTGGAGTTCGAAGGATTCAGGCTGGACATGTCCGAGTCCAGGACCAGATTCGCCGAGAGCGCCAAGATGTTGGTGGATGCCCTAGAAAATGGAGTTGCCGAATTCGACGGTGAATTGATCAAACAGCCCAAAGTGGACATCAGGCCCAAGCCGTACAAGAGCTTCCATGGGCGCACCTATGCCGCCGCAGTCTCGCCGGAGTCCTCGTTGGCCCTGGCCCAGTTGGGCTTGGGCATACTGATCATTCCTCAGAAACCGTGGAGCGAAGTCGAGAACGAGTTGAAGGCCTACCGGGAGATATTCCAAGAGGTCAATGGAACTCCCGCACCACCGCCCATCGTGGTGGGGTTCACCTTCTGCCACGAGGATGAAGACCGGGCCAAGGAGATGGCCAACGAGTACGTGGGCAATTACTGGGACTCGATAATGGACCACTACGAATTCCGCAGCGACCACCTAAAGGAAACCAAGGGCTACGAATACTACGGCAAGTTCACCGAAAAGATCGAGAAGTACGGCACGCAGGACGTGAAGGACTTCTTCTTGGACCTGCAGGTGTGGGGCACACCTGACCAATGTTACGACAAGATTATGAGCACTCGTGGCCGCGTCGGCAGCGATTCGTTCTTGGCGGCGTTCAGCTTTGGCGCCATGCCCTACGACGAGGTCGAAAAAAGCATGCGGTTATTCGCCAAAGAGGTCCTGCCGCGCCTGAAGGAATTGCCCGGCATAGCGTGAACTAATCCCCGGTGTAGCGGATATCCTCACTCTTGATCTCGCCCAACGGACGCCAATCGAACCGGCTGTTGTAGGGGTTATCTACACCTTCTAGAGCATCGGCGGCAAGCTTGCCCAGAACCGGGGCAAACTTGAATGCGTGGCCACTCCCTCCGGTTGAGACAACCAGCCCTTCCCGTTCAGGGTCGCGGCTGATCCAAAAGTCCCCGTCCCAGGTGTCGCAGTATAAGCAGATCTTGCTGCCGTGGAGACGGAGATTTGCCAAAGATGGCAGTGAACCGGTTAAAAACTCTCGGCAGTGGGCTTCTTCATTCGGTGTCGTAATCCTCTCAGAGTCAGCATGGACTCGCCGGCCCGGCCCATGATTGGCCATTTTTACTATGCCCTCGCCGTTAGCGGGGAAGCCGTACCAACCGCTACGTGGAATATCTGCGCCCCAGGGAGGGAAAGACGGCGCCCGGTAGTTCTCCGGGTGTTGGGGTTTGAAATAGAATATCGGCTGCCCCACCGGCCACATACGGTCAGCAAGCTCCGGCAATAAGATGGGGGTCCAAACACCGGCGGCAATTACTACCCAGTCGGCACGCAGATCAACTCCGTCGGATGCTACGACCCCAACAACCTTCTCCCCGACCTGCAACAATTTGACCGCTGAGAACCCAGTCACGATGATTACGCCGGCTTGTATGGCATCTTTGACCAACGTGGCCGTGACCTCGCTGGCCTCCACCCAGCCGGCCCTGGGATTGAAATATCCGTCGATGTAGCGATCAGAGTTCCAGTGGGGATATCTCCCGGCCAGGTCTCCGGGCGAAAGCCGCTCCAAGGGAAAGCCTCTCTGGGTCAAAAGGCTGTACGAGTCCTGCTCGAAAGACCCGGCAGCCATTGGTACGCTGGACATCAGCAGGAACCCGTCTTCGTGGTAGAGTTCCTGCCCCCAGCCGGCGTTCCAGCGGTGCCAGCCTTCAATGGCCTCTGCGCACAACGAGGAATATAGGCCGTCGTCGCCGTAATCCATGCGCACCATGCGGCTGACATCGTTGGATGCCGCCAGGGGATGGGGCACCGGGCCGGGGTCGGCCACAGTCACCCGGTATCCACGCAGCTGTAGCTCCAAAGCGGCCGTCAGGCCGAAAATACCGGCCCCGATGACCAGCACCGATGCATCAGGTGGCACAGATCAGCTCGCGGAAGCCGATTTGATGGCCTCCCTGAGGTCGTCGATGCTAACGTCGCCTTTGAGGAGTTCACCGGCGATCATGTAGGTAGGAGTACCCTCGACGCCTTTCTGTTTAGCCGCCTCGTACTCCCGCATCACGGTCTCGCGGTATTCGCCGGAGTCGAGGCGTGGGCCCAGGTCTCTCCAGTCCATACCGGCAGCCTCAACGATGCCTTCCAGTACGTCCAGGTCGTTGATGTCGGCGCCGGTCTCCCAGTAAGCCTGGGCGGCCAGGTGGTGAAACTCATCGTCCTTGCCCTTCATCTTGGCGTAGACAGTGGCCTCGTGGGCACGTTTGGTGTTGGGGGACCACTGCGGACGGTGCATGATCAAACCGACGCCTTCGGCCCGTTCTTGCATCGCCGCGTTGAGCTCGGTTTGGGTCTCGCCATCGAACAAACGGCGCTCCTCTCCTTCAGGAGGACGCTCAGGGCGCAACAGATACGGCTTGCGGTCCACCTGGAAGGAGAATTCCTTGGCCAATATGTCGAGCCTACCCAGGCCGACGTAGCAAAAGGGTCAAGCGTAGTCGTACCAATGGGTGACGCTGACAACTGTGGACGTGGTCATCTCATACCTCTAGGGTTTTTAGTATCGTATCGAAAAACGCCTAGTCGGCGGCGCTGGACGCTCCGGAACGTGCGAAGGCCTTCCGCAGGGCTGCGGAGGCTTCGTCCACAGCCTGTTGGCCTTTGTCCACCACTGCTCCCATGGTGAAAAAGCCGTGGATTACCCCATCGTAACGGGTGGCCGTGGTTTCCACGCCAGCCTCGCTCAAGCGCTTGGCGTAAGCCTCGCCTTCGTCGCAAAGGGGGTCGAATTCCGCCGTGATCACCAGGGCCGGAGGCTGCCCAACCAGGCTCTTAGCCTGAAGCGGGGCTGCGTAAGGATTCAAGGCGTCATCTTCGTTGCTCAGATAATGGTCCCAATACCACTGCATGGTGACTTTGGTCAGGGAATAGCCTTCGGCGTTCCGGTTATAAGAATCCGTCGTGAAGTTAACTTCCGTGACCGGATAGATCAGGAGTTGCAGCGAGATCTCAGGCCCTCCCCGGTCCGCCGCCATCAGACACATGGCCGCAGCAAGGTTGCCACCGGCGCTGTCGCCACCCACGGCCAGACGAGAACCGTCTGCGTTGATGCTGGCAGCATTTTCGACCGCCCAAATGGTCGCGGACCAGCAGTCCTCGGCATTGCCGGGAAACTTGGTTTCCGGGGCCAAACGGTAGTCTACCGATACAACCACGCACTGGCCGCCCACGCATAGGTTGCGGCACGATCCGTCGGCCTGTTCCAGATCGCCAACAACCCAGCCACCACCGTGGTACCAGACCAGGATCGGGAATGGGCCGTTTCCTTCCGGCGTGTAGATACGTATCGGGACATCACCGTCGGGACCGGGAATGTTCCGGTCTTCCACCTTGGCGACTTCGGGACCGGGGGAACGAGGGCGTTTCTTTCCGTTGGCCCTAGCTTCTTCCGGGCTAACCGTGTGCGCGGCTGGCAGACCAAGGGCAGCCACACTATCCATCACTTGTATAACCTGGGGATCTAATGGCATCTCATACCTCTTTTTCGATTAACTGCGGTCTGATTATTCGAGTATATGTTAGCTGATTATGTCTTGAACGTGGCAAAGCATTTATTGGAGGTCAAAACGTCCGTCTCCACCCATTCCACGTAATCGGGCTTGGCGTTCAGTTCTTCCATAGCTCCCAGCATACAGGCCCAGTTGAGCAGCTCGTGCTGGCCTGCGGCTTCCAGTTCGGTGGTGGTGCGGTTGCTCCAGTACCCGTAGTTGGCTTCTTTCAAACTGGAAAGCATCTCGCGGTCGGACGGCGTGTCAGGCCACAAATAGTTGTTCTTGGCCGTCAAAAAGGCGTGAGACCAGCTTGAGGAGGCCACCAAGGCTACACGGTAAGGGCTCTCTTTGAGCACCATGGCCAGGGCCGCTCCCACCTGCATGCAGCGCTTAGCCGTGGGGCCAGGCGGGTCCGGCTCCAAGGCCACACCGTTCACCTTAACGGGCAGTGCGCCGCCCTTTTGACTGATAACGCCGCGGCCGTAACAATTGACCGCCATGGGCACCACAGGGAAGCTGAACCCTTCACGGTCGTAATCCAGATACAACAGAGTGTTGATGAACGCGTGGGCCAGGCCTGGCTCATGCAGCGGACGGTAGGCATAGGCCATGTCCACTCCCTGGTTGATCAGCCCGGAAGTCAGGTATCTGGCCGCCTCAGGATGGCCTTGGTAGTTAAAGACCTTGTCGGCCGGCTCGTCCCAAACGTTGCGCCGGGCCGAGCCATCGGCCCTGGTGAAGGGCGAACAATTGAATTCATCATAGGCCAACACACAGAAGGGGGTGATGACGTCCTCCCGGAAGTTCTCGTACTGGTCGTCACCGAAAATTATTACGAAATCTGGGTTGAAGGCCTGAATCTCCTGTCTCACCTTTCGGAACCCGGCCACCAGGCGCTCCCGGTGCTTCTGAGCCGCGGTATAGCCGTCGTCGTCACCGAACTCAACCCGCATGGGTTCCGGCCAGTTCATGGGGTCTTTGAGACTCTCAGGGAGGCGTTCGTCGTTCTTCAGCGTCCTGAGCAAGGGATACATCTTGTCTTCGTCAGGCGCAATCAAGGCTGGGTAATGAGTTAGGCCTGCGCCAAATATCTCCGCCATCGATTCACCTCTTGGGAGTCAGTCTCGCCGGGATGATTATTGGTTAGGCATTATAGCTGATGTAGGATCTAGGTAAATGACTCTGGCGCCGTTATGACCCTGGGTCCCAGATCCAGTACTTCGAGATAGCCCCGCCATCAACCCGCAGATCGAAGCCGGTGATCATCTCGGCTTCATCGGAGGCCAGGAACGCCGCCGCTTTGCCGTAGTGGCTGGGGCTGGGTAGCTTCTGCATTGGCAACCCGGCGCCCGGGTCGGCCGGCCAGCCTGGCAACCGCTGTCCGAATCGAGGTCCAGGCCACTTGACCCCCCAGCGCTGGGCACGCTCCAACCCCTCCGCTCTATCAGTGGCGGTGGGGGTGAGGCTGTTGACTCTGATGCCGTATTCCGCCAGGTCCATCGCCACCGCCCGGGTGAAGTTCAGCAACCCTCCCTTTGCGGTGCCGTAGCCGATGTTCCCTGGTTCGCCCTGATGTCCGGCCGTGGAGATGATATTGATCATGTTTCCGTGTCGGCCCAATTCGATCATCTGTTTGGCGACGAGCTTGGTGAACAGAAATGCACCGGTCAATAAAACATCGGTCTGCCGCCGCCATTCTTCGACGGACATGTCCAGGATTCCCTTAGTGTTGAACAAGGTAGCGCCGTTGACCAGGATATCCACTCCCCCAAAGGTCTCTTTGGCTCGCTCTACGGCAGCGGTTACCTTGGTTTCGTCGGTAACGTCGCACACGATGGAGATGGCCTTCCTGCCCTTGGCGATCACGGACTGTGCACACTGTTCGGCGTAATCCGGATTGATGTCGATGCAGACGAGGTCGGCGCCTTCTTCAGCCAATCCCTCGGCGATGCCACCCATGATGTTTGGGCTGGTGCCAGTCACCAGCGCAATCTTGCCTTCTAATTTCATCTCGTACGCCCCTGTTGGACTGTGTCATTTCTTGATGCTGGCCATCCACTCTTCGTGGTCTGGTACTTCTTCGCCGACCACGTATGAGTAGTAGCAGCCCATCGCCCCAAGGAACTTAATTTGCTTCCGAAGGTTTTTTACCAGACCCGGAAAATCTGCGTGGGAACGAAGGTATTTCTGGAACCCGCTGAATTCAGGGCCAAGCTCCAGAATCTTCTGTGCATTGTTCACCACGACTTCTAATCTGCGGCGGTTCCTTATGACCCTGGGGTCCTCGGTCAGCAGGTCAACTTTTGTCGGGGTCTTGCCGGCCACTTTGGCGGCGTCGAATTCGTGGAACACCTCCCGGGTGCCGGACCACTTGGATCCACCGATTTTACAAGAATGCCCAACTGGAAAACGGCCTTGCTCATGACCTCAAGGTAATCACCAGGCCTTCGGGGTGATCCTATCCGGGGCTTCCATCTCTGGCATGTCATTTCTCCCTGGTCCTGAAGACGGCTAGTCGATGGTCAAGATTATCTTTCCGAAGTTGGCGTTGGTCTCCATGTAGCGGTGGGCGTCCGCAACCTCTTCCAGTGGGAACAACCGGTCCACCACGGGCTTCATGCTTCCTGAGGCCAGGTGGGGCAGCACGTGACGCTTGAATTGGGCGGTGACGGCCAGTTTCTCTTCGAGAGAGCGGCCCCGCAATCCGGTCCCGGTCACCTGTAGCCGCTTGCCCATCAGTTGGCCAAGCTCCACCTCAACCTTGCTGCCACCCATCAAACCCACTTCTACCAATCTGCCCAAGACCGCCATGGAGGCGATGTTTTTATTCCAGTAGGGCGCGCCGATGAAGTCGATCAGCACGTCCACCCCCACACCTGAGGTGTGCTCTTTAACTATTTCAGCAAAGTCCTGGTCGTGATAGTTGATCCCGACATCCATGCCTAATGCAGCCGCCCCAGCCAGCTTCTCGGCGGAACCGGCGGTGCCGAAGACGAACGCACCAGCATGGTGGGCCAACTGCACGGCCGCAGTGCCCACTCCGCTCCCTGCGGCGTGGACCAACACCCTCTCGCCCATCTGCAAGTTACCCCGGTTGAACAGTGCGTCATAGGCGGTGAAAAATACCTCTGGCGTCGCCGCAGCTTGCACGAAGTCCCAGGCGTCGGGGATACGCACGGCCATGCGGTGATGGGTGATTGTGCGGCTGGCGTAACCGCCGCCGCCCAATAGGCCAAAAACCCGGTCTCCCTTGGCCATGCCGGCCACCCGTTCGCCAGCCTCAAGCACCACTCCGGCAAACTCCAGGCCGGGAATGTCTGACGGGCTGCCGGCGGGGGCGGGATAGTTGCCTTGTCGCTGTATCATGTCGGCCCGGTTCAGGGCAGATGCTTTTACGTCAATCAAAACATCTTCGGGGCCCGGGACGGGGTCGTCGACCTCTACGATCTTAAGGACATCTGGGCCACCTGGTTCAGTGATTACGGCTGCGCGCATCTATGGTTTCCTCGTTCATCAGGGCGAAAGTACGCCTGGGTGGGATTTCGACGTAGTTTATCACTGGAGACAGAACGGCGTAGGGGCACGGCAATGCCGTGCCCCTACGCCGTTCTCTTAGCGAATTTGAATCAGACTTCGTCGGTGGTGAGGTGGTCGTCGATGCGTTGCATCAGGTCTATGATCTCCGGCATGGCGGGTCCGTAACGGTCGGCGTCATCAATACCGTATCCTTTGTGGTAGGCGGAACGGAAGCTCGAAACCGTGCCTCCGGCCCCGGTGACTGATGAGTTGCTCTCATCCCAGATTCCGCCATGGATCAGGCCCGGCATTGAACTGGAGTCGCGGAAAACGTTTTTGGGATCACCGCCGTCCTCGACTATCAGCATCTGCTCTTCAAACTGACGGCGCATGAACACGATGGGCAAGTCGGTCCGGCCCAGGTGTTCTACTGTCCGGTCCATTATGTCGCCCTGGCCAACCCAGGCGTGGGAATCTTGGGCGAGGACGAAGTCCCAGATCGGACGCCCATCCTCATCATATATCGGGATGTCGTAGTAGGGAACCGATTCTTGTTCGCCGGCCTCTACTCCCCCTAGACCCATGTAGCAGCCGTAGGCGATGTGGTAGGTATTGGTGTCGTCGATGGGCACGCGAATCTGGAATTCCTGACGCACTTGTCCGGGCCCGCCGGTCTGGGTGAAGAAGGGGAAAATAACAGTTGAGTGGCGCGACTGTCGGTCTTTGTCAGCGCCCAGCGCTTTGGAGTAATTGATCCCTTTCTCCATGCCATACTGGGTCTCGTGGGCGTAGAGGGACTCGATGCCCCGGCCCATATCGATCCTCGAATGCAAGGTGGACATCTGCCGGTCTTTCGTACGCTCTTCCAACTCTCCCTTCTTCTCTAAGATGTATTGGAAGTTGTAGCCGTGTAGGTAGACGCTATGCGCTGGGTCGCCAGTGTTCTCGTGGCATTGGAGCCAGTTGCAGGCCAGATGCGAGATTCCAATCTGACGGATGGCGTTGGGCATGACGAATAGATCCCAGGGAGGCAACAAAGGCATCGGTTGGGGGCCCATATAGGTCCAAACCAGGCCGCCCATCTCCTGTACAGGATAGGAACCGATCTTGACCTGGTCCTTCAGCTTGTTGGTCGGCGATTCCAAGGGAGTGTCGATGCACTGGCCGTCTGGAGCGAACATCCAGCCGTGGTAGCAGCAACGCAGACCGTCCTCGTCGGGGAAACCGTACTTCATCAGGGTCATGCGGTGGGGGCAGCGCTCGCCAATCAGACCCAGGTCGCCCTTCTTGGTGATAAACAGGACCAAGTCTTCTCCCAAGATACGGATGGGCATCACCTCTTCCTCTTTCAGTTCGACAAGAGGGCGTACCGGAATCCAATAGCGACGCATCAG
>UINC01001181.1_pt1 | contig 26826 bp, 26 predicted proteins | sample 5385821 | NCBI WGS metagenome assembly UINC01 (sample SAMEA4666929, study PRJEB26691) | marine metagenome | isolation source: Pacific Ocean | place: Pacific Ocean | collected 2011-10-13 | reverse complement strand
ACACGCTCCCCGGCGACGGCATTTTGGTGTCTATGAACGTCACGCGAGGGAGGTTTATTGTCTAGCTGTCCTGCCCCAGCCTCCCGTCAGGAAGGGATGATAACGACACCAGTTGGAAGCTCCTGCTCCTCTCTGGAACACCAAGAACTCAACTTCTGGGACTTGGCAGTGGTGTCGCTGTGCGATCATGGAGGCTATGGCCTTCCGCGTTGAGCCACGACGAGCGCGTAACCGCGGAGTAAGTGATTCTCCATTTCTCAATACCGGCTGATCCGTGAAGATTCTGTTCATCGGCGACATCGTCGGCAAACCTGGACGCGCGTTGATCCGGAGCGCGGTCCCACGGTTAGTGGCCAAGTTTGAAATTGACCTTGTGGTCGCGAACGTTGAAAACGCCGCCGGCGGAAACGGTATCACCCGAGAAATTGGCGAAACGATCCGAGACCATGGCGTCGATGTGATGACCACCGGTAACCACGTGTGGGATAAACGTGAAGCGCTCGATTACATTGAGATCGAACCTCGTCTAATTAGGCCGGCGAACTTCCCGCAGGGGGCACCGGGATCGGGCCACGTCATCACTCAGTCCCGCGGTGGTGACTCGGTGGCCGTCATCAACGTGATGGGACGAGTATTCATGGCACCACTCGACAACCCGTTTGCGGTGGTACGTGACGCCATAGCCACCGTTCGGGAAGAAGCGCGCGTCATCTTCGTTGACTTTCACGCTGAGGCAACCTCTGAAAAAATCGCCATGGGTTGGCACCTTGACGGTCACGTTACGGCCGTAGTTGGGACCCACACCCACGTCCAGTCCGCCGACGAACGAGTGCTCCCCGCGGGCACCGCCTACATCACGGACGTCGGTATGACGGGCCCGCACGACTCGGTGATCGGTGTTGACAAGCAGGTGGTGTTGAAACGGTTCCTGACCGGCATGCCCGGGCGATTCGAAACCGCCAGCGGCGACCCACGGCTCCACGGCGTGATCGTGACAGCCAACGCCGACACCGGTCGTGCCACGGGCATCGAACGCCTAAGCCTGACGTCAGCCGATATCGAGGCCATGTCCCGAGGAACAACGAGGTGACGGCGACTCCCGGCCTCCCGTTCGCAGACCCCCACGATCCGCGAACCTCCGCACACGGGATCATCACAGTCACCGAACTAACCTCCCAGATCCGGACTACCCTGGAATCGAGCTTTGCGGAGGTCTGGGTTGAGGGGGAGATCACCAACAGCAGACTCTGGAAGACTGGGCACCTCTATTTCACCTTGCGCGACGAGCATGCGCAGCTCAAAGCCGTTATGTTCCGCTCGGCGGTGCGTTATCTACGATTCACCCCAGAGGATGGACTGCGCGTGGTCGCCCGGGGACGAGTCTCGGTTTATGAACCGAAGGGTGAGTATCAGATCGTCTGCGAACACCTTCAGCCGCAAGGCATCGGCGCATTGCAAGTTGCGTTTGAGCAAGTAAAGCGCAAGCTCAGCGATGACGGGTTGTTCGACCCTGAACGGAAACGTCCACTCCCACTGCTCCCGCGACAAATCGGGGTGGTCACCTCGCTCGACGGGGCTGCGCTGCGAGACATCCTGCAGGTACTAACGCGCCGACACCAAACGGCACACGTGGTGATATATCCCACGCGCGTCCAGGGGGAAGGCGCCGCGGCGAAAATCGCCGAGGGCATTGAACGGCTCTCTCAGGCTGAGGGTATCGACGTCATCATCGTGGGACGCGGGGGCGGTTCACTTGAAGACCTCTGGGCATTCAACGAAGAACCCGTCGCCCGCGCCGTGGCGGCGGCCACGGTCCCCGTCATCTCGGCCGTCGGCCACGAGACCGATACAACGCTCAGTGACTTTGTCGCTGACGTGCGGGCCGCGACGCCCTCAGCCGCCGCGGAACTCGCGATTGCCGGCCGAACGGACTTAGTAGACAGAGTCGACCAGTTAACGGGTCGATTGCGCGCGGCGGTATTGGACGCGCTTCGTCGCTCCCGCACCAGGGTCCTTGAACTCGACCGACGACCAGGCGTCACGAGCTGGCCCGCAAGGCTGGCCAGCCATGGCCGACACACGGCCGAACTGACTCACGCCATATCAAGTGCCCTACGAGAAGCGCTGGCATCCCGACTAAGTCATGTCCATGCTGTGAGAATCCGGCTGGACACTCGCGAGCCGAGTCGCCGTGTGGAGGCGAACCGAACCCGTCTGGTGGCCGCTGACGAGCGTTTGAGTGCAACGTCGACCCACGGACAACAAAAGCTCAGAGCCCAAGTCAGCCACCTAACCGGCCGCCTCGGAGCGCTGAGCCCACTGGGTGTGCTGGCCCGCGGCTATGCGGTCTGCTGGAACGACAAACAGACCCGGATTCTCCGTGATTCTGCCACTGTCTCGGTCGGCGACAACGTGGCAATTAGGCTGGCACGCGGTCGACTCAGTGCTAGGGTGACCGGCAAGAAATGACATCCCAATGAAGCGAGGCGTCAAAGATTTCGAATCGGCGATAAAAGAGTTGGAAGCGATCGTCAAGGCCCTGGAAGAAGGCGACCTTGCCCTAGAGCAGTCGCTCGAGCTGTTCGAGCGCGGGATTCAGCTTTCACGGTTCTGTCACACTCGACTCGAAGACGCAGAGCGACGCATCGAGTTGCTCACCAGCCAAGGTGAGCGAGCAGCCGCGCCGGATAACCTGACCGCGACGAGCGAGAACGGCAACGACACGTGACCGCAGCTTTCGATTTCAAACAGTACCTTCGTGAGCGTCGCGCGGACATCGAGCAAGCCCTCGACGCAGACTTGCCGAGGCCCCCCGCGTGTCCGCCGATCATCGCGGACGCAATGCGATACAGCGTGCTCGCCGGAGGAAAGCGGTTACGGCCGATCCTTACCCTCGCCTCGGCGGAGGCGGTGCTCGACCACGACGGCGCCGATCCCAAACTCCGGGAAGCTGGGCTGGCCCTAACAATGCCGGCAGCTTGCGCGGTCGAACTTATCCACACCTACTCCCTCGTGCACGATGATCTGCCGGCCATGGACGACGACAACCTGCGACGCGGACAACCTACCTCGCACGTCGTCTACGGCGAAGGCGTTGCTATCCTCGCCGGCGACGCCCTGCTAACGCACGCCTTTGAGTTGCTGGCACGGCAGCCGTCCAACGAACCATTTGGGAGCAACGAAAGGAGACTGCGGGCGCTCGGCCGTCTCGCTGAAGCCGCTGGCGCCGTCGGGATGGTTGGTGGACAGGCCCTCGACATCAGGACGACGGGCGCCAAACCGGAAAACGGAGAGGCAGAAGGTCCATTATCGACGACTGCCGAGCTCCGCGAAATCCACGAACGAAAGACCGGTGCACTTATCTGTGCCGCGGCAGGCACCGGCGCAGTCCTAGCCGGCGGCAGCCGTGAGATCGTAGCGGCGATCGAGGCATATGCCGCCCACCTCGGCCTCGCGTTCCAGATCATCGACGACATCCTCGACGTCGAGGGTAGTGCCGAAGAGCTCGGCAAGACGGCAGGCAAAGACGCCGCATTTAGTAAGCCGACCTACCCCATGCTCTACGGACTGCGACGGTCTCGGGAACTCGCGACCGAGGCGGTGTTGGCCGCGCAGCAGGCGCTGGCCGACGCCGGCCTCAGCGGACCTCTGCATGAGATCGCCAACTGGGTCGTGACTCGAAACCACTGAGTGTCTCCGAACCGTGAATCCCACGCCCCCGGGGCCCCGCATCAGACTGGACATTTTGCTGCACACACGCGGGCTGGTCGACTCGCGTGCGCGCGGCCGAACCCTGATCATGGCCGGTCATGTGCGAGTCGATGGCCAAACTTCGACGAAGGCCAGCACACTTGTACGGGGTGACGCGGAACTCGCAATCGACACTCCAGACCATCCGTACGTCGGGCGTGGCGGCGTGAAACTAGCTCACGCTCTCGATCAATTCAGGGTCGACGTCTCTAACGTCGTCGCGTTAGACGTCGGAGCCTCTACAGGAGGATTTACCGACGCATTGCTTCAACGCGGTGCAGCAACGGTCGTCGCATTGGATGTCGGTCGCGGCCAACTCGCCTGGCGTCTGCGGCGTGACCCGCGCGTGGTCGTGTTGGAACGCACACACATCGCCAAAGTGGATGCTGCCACCTTCCCGACCGACGACGGCCGATTCGACCTGATCACAGTCGACGTATCGTTTATTTCCATCCGGTATTTCATTGAACGGCTTCCGCGTCTGTTGCGGAAAGACGGAAATCTCATCGCTCTAGTGAAGCCCCAGTTCGAGGTGGGACGCGCAGAGGTTGGACGTGGGGGCCTGGTCAAGATCCCATCAATACAACACCGGGCTGTCGCTGATGTGGCAACGGCAGCCTCTGAGGTAGGATTGATACAAGTCGCCATGGTACCCTCGCCGATTACCGGTGGCGACGGCAACCAGGAATTCTTTCTGCACTTGCGACACGCCGCCAAAGCCTGATGTGTGCCGACACGTCCAGATCCGCACCCGCACCAAACCCGATCACCCGTGTCGGTATCGTCGCCCGCGCCGATCTCACTGAGGCGGCCCCGGTCGTACGAGACGTTGTCAACTGGCTGACCGAACGGAACATCATTCCGGTAGTTGAACGGGACACCGCGAAGCTTGCCGACCTAACCTCGGTGTCCACCGCCGATGCGACTGCTCTCCCAAAAGCGGTAGATCTAATGTTGATTTTAGGCGGCGACGGCACTCTACTCGGCATGGCTCGCCGGATTGCGGTAGCCGACGCCGACCCACCGATCTTGGCGATCAACTTCGGTGGGCTTGGATTTCTGACTGAGATCACGCTCCCCGAGCTCTACGAGGCCCTGGCATCGTCGATCGACGGGACCGCACGCGTTGACCATCGGCGGATGCTCCAGTCACACGTGCTCCACGATGGCGAGGTGCGCACCAAGGAAATTGTGTTGAACGACGTCGTCATCACCAAGAGTGCCCTATCCGGGATTCTCGATCTCTCAGTTTCAGTCGGTGATCAGTTCGTAGCACGCTTCCGGGCCGACGGACTAATCATCGCGACGCCGACGGGTTCGACGGCTTACAACCTGTCCGCGGGTGGTCCAATCGTGCACCCGCTCGTCAATGCGGTCGTCCTCACCCCAATCGCACCCCACACGCTGACCAACCGTCCGGTGGTGCTGCCTGAGTCGGCCAGGATCCGGGTTGAACCCGAACTGGCGATCCGCCCCGCGCGGGCTTTCGCCAGCTTCGACGGCCAGACCGGATTCGAGCTTGAACCGGGCGACAGCGTCACTGTTGAAACGGCTCGCCGACCGCTGCGCGTGATTCGCTCTGCCGCACGGCCGTACTTTGCGGTTCTACGAGAGAAACTCAGGTGGACGGAACGGTGACCCGAACGATCACACTCGACACCATTCGTGAAGCTAGACCGCACGTGTACGCCTTAGCCAGGCGAACGCCGCTCGTCCCACTGGCGCCCCTCGCGGGCGGCAACGAACTACCAGGACGAATTCACGTAAAACTTGAGACGCTGCAACCAATCGGTTCATTCAAGGTTCGCGGGGCAGCCAACGCCGTCGCAGCACTCACCGACAAACAACTCGCCGAGGGCGTCTGGACCGTGAGCGCCGGCAACGCCGCGCAGGGCGTGGCGTTCGCCGCGCGTCGCGCGGCCGCGCGGTGCAGAGTCATGGTGATCGACACCGCGCCAGAGACCAAGGTGAGAGCCATCGAGCGACTGGGCGCGACCATCGTGCCAGCCAGCTACGACGAATGCTGGCGCGTAGTCGAGCAACACGAGCATGATTGCCTGCCGGGTCATTTCGTCCATCCGTTCGACAACGACCGGTTCATCAGCGGCAACGGCACCATAGGACTGGAGCTGCTCGACCAACTACCAGCAGCGGACGCCATCGTGGCCTCGGTGGGCGGCGGCGGACTCCTGGTGGGAATCGCGACCGCGGCGCGCGCTCTCAAGCCCGGTATCCGCATCTACTCGGCCGAACCCGAGACAGCGGCGCCGCTAGCCACTTCCCTGGCAAAAGGGGAGGCCAGCAACTTCCCCGGATGGCAAGCTTCCTTTGTGGACGGCTGCGGCGGCAAATCGGTGACACCGACCATGTGGCCGCTACTGCGCGACACTGTCGACGCCGCCATTGTGGTGTCACTCGATGAGATCCGGCGGGCGATGCGCTTGGTCGCCTCCGGAACCAGAGTCATCGCCGAGGGAGCCGGGGCCTGCGCGGTGGCAGCAGCCCTCAGCGGACGCGCTGGGTCTGGCGTCATCATTGCCGTGGTGTCGGGTGGCAACATCGATGCCGCCACGTTCACCAGAGTGGTCGCCGTTGACCACGCCACGGGCCATTCATGACCACGCTCGGGATCGACGGCCTTGCCCCCCTACCTCCCCGGATCGAACGACTCGGGGAACTTGCACTCGATCTCTGGTGGAGCTGGAACCCGGACGCCAGAGAGCTATTCAGGCAACTCGATTACGAGCTCTGGCGATCGACCGCCCACAACCCCGTTCTCATGCTCCGACACCTCTCCTCCACCCGCCTCGCAGAAGCAGCGCGGAACCCTGTGTTCCTTGACTTGTACGACCGTACGATCAAACGCTACGACCCCGCTCGTCGAGGGTCCGACAGCTGGTGGAGTGCGACGATGCCGGCACTCCCTGGGCAATCAATCGCCTACTTCTCAGCTGAGTTCGCGCTACACCAATCGTTGCCGATTTACGCCGGCGGCCTTGGGGTGCTGGCAGGCGACATCTGTAAGGAAAGCAGCGACCTCGGCCTACCGCTTATCGGCGTCGGGTTCATGTACCCGCAGGGCTACTTCCATCAGAATGTGGCAGCAACAGGCAGGCAAGAGGAGGTTTACGAGCGTTTGAGATGGACTGACGCACCCATCACGCCGGCAATCACGCCAGGCGGACGGCCGTGCGTCGTGTCCGTTCCACTCGGAAATCGGACAGTGAAGGTATCGGTCTGGCGCGTGCGGGTCGGCCGCACCAAACTTTACCTCCTCGACACCAGTCTCGAAGAGAACGCCCCATGGGACCGCGAATTATCGGCGCGGCTCTACGGCGGAGACACCGAAACACGCATCCAGCAGGAAATCATCCTCGGCGTCGGAGGCGTTCGCGCGCTCAGGGCCATGGGCTCTGACCCAATCGTCTGGCACCTGAACGAAGGGCATGCCGCCTTCGTCTCGTTCCAACGCATGCGAGAAATGCTCGAGAACGGAGAAACGTTCGAGGCGGCGCTGGCAGCAGTGAGACGCACCACAGTGTTCACCACGCACACCCCGGTCCCCGCGGGACACGACACCTTCCCGTTTCAGCTGGTCGACTCACATCTCGCCGGCTGCTGGGGTTCGCTTGGCATTCACCGAGAAGCATTCCTAGAGCTCGGCCAGCACGACACTGGCGATGGACCACATTTCAACATGACGGCCCTGGCTCTCCGCACCGCCGGGCAAGTCAACGCCGTCAGCAAACTGCACGCAGATGTCACCCGTAAGATGTGGGCGACCACTAGGAAGGACCACGCGGACACGGCGGCCCCGATTCGCCCACTGACCAACGGTATCCATATCAGCACCTGGATCGCGCATCGCCTTGCCCTACTTTTTGACCAATATTTGGGCGTCGATTGGCGTGAACAACGAGATGATGCCCTATGGGATCGGGTCAGAGAGATTCCAGACTCCGAACTCTGGCAGGTGCGTCAGTCGCTACGTCGATACCTGTTTGATTTCATCCGTGAGCGCGCGCGGCAACGATGGACGATCGAAAACGTAAATGCCACCGCGGTGCTAGCCAACGGGACATTGCTCGACCCGAATGCGCTTACGATCGGCTTCGCAAGACGCTTCACCGGTTACAAGCGTCCCGAGTTGATCTTCAGTGATCCGGAACGGCTCAGCCGCATTCTTAACACCCCCAAACGCCCGGTGCAGCTTGTTTTCGCTGGTAAAGCCCACCCCGCGGACGAAGGCGGCAAGCATCACCTGCGTCGTGTCTACCAACGAACGCTCGACCCCGGGTTCGCCGGTCGAGTGGCTTTCGTCAATGACTACGATCTGCACGTCGCCCATTTCCTCGTACAAGGATGCGATGTCTGGCTCAACAACCCGCGGAAACCAATGGAGGCCAGCGGTACGAGCGGGATGAAGGCGGGGCTCAACGGCGTGCCGCACCTGAGCATCGGAGACGGCTGGTGGGCAGAAGGTTACACCGGTGACAACGGCTGGCTCATCGACGGCGGCACTCACTCGACCGACGAAACCACGGACGAAGCCGACGCCGCTGCTCTCTATACCCTACTCGAGCAGCAGGTGGTACCAACGTTCTACGAACGAGACGACAACAACCTACCACGACGATGGCTGCTGATCGCGCGCCAGGCGATCTGCACCGTTGCACGGCAGTTCACGACTCGGCGACTAGTAAAGGAGTACGTCGAGCAGATGTACGCGCCGACTTTCTTGGAGGGTTAGCCCCATCTACACAGTCGCTACACCTTTAGAGGTCACTGATCGGCGGATGATAGAGGATCTGGATGGTGTTTCCGTCCGGGTCCAAGAGGTACAGCGACCGAGCGCCATCGCGATGACTCCGCGGCCGGTCTTTGACCGCAACACCATGTTCGTCGAAGTAGGCCGCCCAACGGTCTACGTCACCCGGCCCTCGTACAAGTAAACCCAGGTGGTCTAATCGCCCGCCGTCGGCATCGCGGCCAGTGTTGCCGCGATGGAGCGCAAGATTGTCGCTACCGGACGTCAAATAGATGTTGTCGGCATCCGGCTCCCATTCGACCTCAAAACCGAGCCGGTCGACGTAAAAACGTTTCATCTCGTCGAACGCTTTCGTAAACAGCGCGACGTGCCGCAGCCCCAGGTGTTTCGGCCGGTCAATCATCTGCACAGTTTAACAAGGCGAATGGACTGTCGGTGCCAGCGAGAGCCTGTTAAAATCGGCGAGGTGGCTACCGGCTCAACGGCTCAAATGCGGTGTGCGCTCTGCGGAGCGAAGGACGTGTCTGAACCGGGAGTCGAGGCCAAGTACTGTCACGACTGCTGGGAGAAGAAGATCGCGGTCGAGGAAATCGTTGCCAGAGAGTTCTCCCTCAAGCGATACATTCGTGCCCATAGCGCGGAAAAATACCTCGTCTATCATTCGACCCTCAAACGCCCCTGCGGGCAGACGATCGTCGTCGACGATGGGTATGATCTGTTCCTCACTCTCGTGCTCTACCCTAGTTTCGCCTGGGAGAAATCCGCCTACCACCTGGAGGGGGATCCCGATAGCCGTGCTTTCTCGGAGATCTTGGTGGATGTGGTTGCCGCCGAGATCATCGAACCGTGGGGTGGTGGCAAGTGGCACCTAGAGGTTTTTCGCTCAAGCGAGAGCGAACCTGAAGACTGGAACGGCGAGATGTGAGCTTGTTGTTGAAGTTTCTCTGAGCCGCGCCATATAATCCGCCTTTACTGCTTTTGGTGGCGAACCCGGAGGTCAGCAATGAAACGCCTGAATGTAGCGGCGCTTTTGAGTGTTCTGGTGGTCGGTGTATTTTCTGTCGGATGCGGCGGGGAGGTCGAGGAAGCGGGCCCCGAGATGGAGGCTCCGACGGTAATGCTTCGCCCGTTAATCGATAATGTTGACACGGAGTCAAGACTCGTCGCGGCTGTTCGAGGTCCCGGGCAAATCGGCTACCTTGTGCCCAGATCGGCTCGTAGAAGCGGCGAAATCGTTACCACGTTTCAAGTCCAGAACACCTCCCCATTGGCGCTGGCGGGTTTCACCGTGCAAGAATTTTGGTACGACGAAGCCGGTGACACGCTCACGGGCGGCGAATTCAGAATGAGGCGCCCGCTTCTGCAGGACGAGGTCGTGGAGATCACCCTCCGCGTGCCGCGCAACTCTAGAGCGGTCCGAAGCAATTACGAATTCAGTCATCAGAATGGCGTAATTGAAGCGGTCGAATTCGAAGAGATGCCGGAACCGACCGCCATCGTTGACGAAGACGGTGTACTGGTCGAGGTCGAAGCGGAAGAAGAAGAGGCTCCCTAGCCAGCTCCTTTCTTGCGCATCGAGGCGCCCGCGAAACGGAACGATTCGCGGGCGTTTCTCGTGTACAACGAGTGGCCGCGGCGATGGCCAGCGACGATCCGCAACACCCCGACCAAGGCAAATTCAAACCTTCGCCGTTGCACTGGCGTCATAACACGTAGACGGCGGGTTCAGGAGCCGGAAATGGCGAAGACCCCGCTGCTATACTCCACACATGTCTCTCGATGTCAGTGCCGTGCAAGAAGCCCTCCGGGAGGACAACCTCGACGGGTGGTTACTCTACGATTTTCACGGGTCGAACCCCATCGCCAGACGAGTAACCGGATTGAATACGGGAGCCAAGTTAACGACCCGCCGTTGGTACTACCTGATTCCGAGCAGCGGAGAGCCACGAGCGCTAGTCCACACGATCGAACGCGACCGTTTAAACCACCTCCCAGGCGACAAGATGGAGTATGCAGGACACGACCGGCTCAAGAGCGGACTACGATCGCTGGTCAACGGTTGCGCCTCAGTCGCCATGGAGTTCTCACCGGAATGTGCGATTCCTTATGTCTCCCGGGTGGACGCCGGCACGGTCGACGCCATTCGGACACTGGGTGTCGACGTGCGCTCTTCGGGCGATCTTGTGCAGCGATTCGAGGCTGTGTGGGACGACGCGGCTCTAGCCAACCATGAGGCAGCTTCTACCGCTCTGTACACTATCAAGGACCAGGCGTTCGCAATGGTCACCGAGCGAATACGGGGAGGCGCCACCGTCACCGAGTTCGAGGTTCAGGAGGCCATGTCCGCGTGGTTCAAGGCCGCGGGCCTGACTAGCGACTCACGCCCGGTCGTCGCGGCCCAGGAGAACGCCGGCGATCCCCACTACCTGCCGACTCGAGAACGGCACCGCATCATCGGCCCTGACGAAGTCTTACTTCTCGACCTGTGGGGCAAAGTAACGACGCCAGGCGCCGTGTACGCTGACATCACTTGGATGGGTTACACCGGAGGATCGGTGCCAACGCGATACGCGGAAGCGTTCACGGTCGTTCGCGGTGGTCGTGACGCCGCCGTCGAGCTGGTCCAGAAGGCGGTGCGTGACGGACGGTCGCTGGAGGGATGGGAAGTCGACCGGGTTGCCCGGAACAACATTGCTAACGCTGGGTTCGGCGATCAATTTGTACATCGCACCGGCCACAGTCTGGGGGAAGAGGTACACGGGAACGGGGTGCACCTGGACGACTTCGAGACCCACGATAACCGGCGACTGCTTCCGGGAACCGCGGTCACCATCGAACCCGGCATTTATTTCGACGACTACGGTGTGCGTACCGAGATCAATTTGTATGTCGGACCCCTGGAGGCAACGGTCACCGGCCAACAACAGACGGAAATCAGAACGTTAGGGTAAGGTAAGGGAAGTATTGGAGGACACGATGTCAACAGGTAGGAGCACACTGTTTTCTGCGGTTCTGATCGCCGTAACGTCCATGGCGGTCGGCCTCGTGATCGCGGCCCGGATGAACCTCGTGTCGGATTCGGCCGCGCAGACCTCTAACGCGTCGCAGGCCTCGGGTGTATCGGTGCTCCCGGCGATGAATAGCGAACCGATCACCGGCCAGCTGACCGCAACAACCTTTCGGGATATTGCCCAAGCGCAGAGCCCGATGGTGGTCAATATCCGTACGCAGTCGCGCCGCCAAGGCCAAGACCCGAATGAGTTCTTCGGAGGGGGTGGCGACGACTTGTTCAGACGCTTCTTCGGTGACCCCCAGGCGCCGGGTCAGCCTCGTGAAGAGACGAGTGTCTCTACCGGCACGGGCTTCGTTATCGATCAGTCAGGCTACATCGTCACGAATAATCACGTCGTCGAGGGTGCCACAAAGATCGAAGTTTTCTTTCTTGACGACGACCAGGCCTACGAAGCGAAAGTTGTGGGCCAAGATCGACTGACCGATAGCGCGCTACTTGAGTTAATCGAACGACCGGACCGCGAGCTCCTGGAAGCGAGGCTAGGTGATTCCAGCCAAATGCAGGCCGGCGACTGGGTCATCGCCATCGGCAACCCGTTCAGCCTCGGGCACACAGTGACCGTCGGCGTTGTTAGTGCCGTCGGCCGCCCGTTCGAACAAATTCGAGGGCGCTCACAGCAGGTCATCCAGACCGACGCCGCCATCAATCCCGGCAACTCCGGCGGCCCGCTGCTCAACATCCGCGGCGAGGTCATCGGGGTTAACACGGCGATAGTTAGCGATCGACCAAGTAACCTCGGCATCGGCTTCGCCGTGCCGATCAACACGGTCCGCGATCTTCTACCGCAGCTACGAACGGGCCGAGTTACCCGCGGCGTTATAGGTGTCGAGATCCTCCCGGTGACCGAAGATGATTACCGCGACCACGGGCTCGACAGACGTATGGGAGCCATTGTCTCAAGAATCGCGCCGGGCGGCCCGGCAGACGACTCCGACCTGGAGCTCGGGGACGTGATCGTCAGTTACGACGGGGAAAGGGTGCAAGATATAGGGGACCTGCAGCAAAAAGTCGTCGAGACCCGCCCCGGCACGGTCGTCGACCTAGGCGTCTATCGGAATGGCTCCCCGACAAACCTGCCGGTCAGAATCGGCGAACTGGACCTGGACAACGAGGGCCGGGCGGCACCTGAAGTTGTCGTAGAGGACCTCGACACTGGGTTTGGCATGAGCCTACAGGATTTGACGGCCGAATCGATCGGTGAGCTTAGACTACCGCGCGGGACCTCCGGCGCACTCGTGACCAACGTGGACCCGGGCGGTGCCGCGCTCCTCGGTGGCATTCGCCAGAACGATGTGATCACCGCGGTCAACCGCGTAGCCGTGGCCACCACGGCTGATGCGATTCGAGAGTTGAACCAAGTAGAATCCGGACGGACGGCGTTCCTTTTGATTGTGCGCGGGAACGAAGAACGGTTCCTCCGTCTGCGAAAGGAGTAGTTACCAGCCGGTCCACACTAGGGGGTATGACGCTCCGCGAGTTCATCGTTGAGCGGATCCGCAACCGCGGGCCGCTGACGACCGCCGCGTTCATGGAACTCGCGCTGTATCACCCGACCCTCGGCTACTATAGCCGCCCGGGTAGTCGTACCGGCCGCGCCGGTGACTTCTTCACGAGTGTCAACGTCGGACCACAGTTCGGCGCCCTTCTGGCCACTCAACTCGACGAGATGTACCGGCTCCTCGGCGCGGGACCTGTAGATGGATTCGACGTCGTGGAGGTCGGCGCGGGGGACGGCCAGCTCGCGCGTGACCTCCTCGACACGGCAGAAACTCGTTTTCCGGACATGTATGCGTCTATTCGTCTCACGTTGGTCGAAACCAGCACCCGCGGGAGGGACTTGCACACCGAGACTCTCGGGCACCACGTCGAGCGCTTGACCGACTCTGTTGCCATGCTTCCGGATCGCATTGTCGGCGTCATCTTCGGCAACGAGTTCCTCGACGCCTTGCCGACCCACGCGGTGGCCATGACCAACTCCGGCCTGCGCGAGATCTACATCGATCTTGACGGAGCACACTTCGTGGAACGCACCGGACCGCCATCGAGCCCCGCACTGAGACGCTACCTCGATCGACTCGACCTGTCGCTCCGACCGGGCTGGCGGGGCGAAGTGAATCTGGCGGCCGTCGCCTGGATACAAAGTGCGGCCAGGCGCCTCACTCAGGGCTTCGTGATCCTGGTTGACTACGGTCATAGTGCGAGCGAGCTCTACTCTGGCAGCCACGACACCGGCACGCTGACTACCTTTGGTCGACACTTGGTCGACACACCAGAACAGGACCCTGAGCAGCCGAGCGGGCCGCCCTGGCTCGCTCACCCTGGCAAACAGGACCTTACCGCCCACGTCGACTGGACCTCGATTTGTTTCGCTGCGGAAACCGAAGGGCTGAACGTTCTCGGCTTGCCTGACCAGTCACGCTTTCTGCTCGGACTGGGGGCGCTCAAGGAAGCTCAGACTGGTTCGGATTCAAACGCGATAAGGCAGCGACTGGCCTTGAAAACCCTGGTCGTCCCGGGAGGACTCGGCAGCACTCACCATGTGCTACTGCTGGGCAAAGGAGTTGGCACGCCAATTCTGCTCGGCACAACCTTCCCTAGCCAGTCGGCCTCTCCCAACGTGGTGGTTTAACCTCATGGCCGTTGCAGTCGAACGTGAAATCAAGTTGCCCTATGCCGATCCGAACACGGCCCGTCGCGCCATACTCGCGGCCGGTGCTAGACCACTACGGGCGCGCCGTCTACAGGATGATTTCCTTCTTGATCGAGAAACCGATCCGTTGCGCGAGCACCACTGCACGTTGCGAGTACGTAAAGACGGCGGCCAGGCGTTACTCACCTTCAAGGGTGCCCAGATGTCAGGCGAGATGAAGGTGCGTGAAGAACTCGAGACGACGGTGGGGGATGCCGGACTAATCGTGGATTTATGTGCAAGACTCGGGTTTCAAGTGCAGTTCCGCTACCAAAAATACCGTGAAGAGTTCCAGCGTGGACGCCTTGTGATCACGGTAGACGAGACCCCCGTCGGCACATTCGTCGAGTTGGAAGGGAGCGAGTGTGACATTTTGCGCATGACGACCGACCTCAGACGCTCCCCCTCGGATTTTGTTCGAGACTCCTACCCGACCCTATTTAAGAGGCATGCAACCGCTCGCGGTTCCGATGTCTCCGACCTGCTGTTTGACGCGTCGTGACCACAACCATGCCCGCCGCTCTCATACTGGCTGCCGGTCTCGGGACTCGGCTGCGTCCACTCACCTTCTGCCGAGCTAAACCGGCTTTGCCGGTAGCAGGGGTGCCACTCATTGTCCGACATCTAAAGGGACTCGCCAAGCAGGACGTTTCCGATGTTGTGGTAAACCTACACCACCGGCCCGAAACGATCGCCGCGGTGGTGGGCGACGGAACTGCATCCGGTTGTCGCGTCCGTTACTCATGGGAACCCACCTTGCTCGGTTCGGCCGGCGGTCCCCGGCATGCCTTGTCACTGCTCGGCGACCGATTCTTCCTCTTAAATGGTGACACCTTGTGCGATGTCAACCTTGGGGAGTTGCTGGATACGCACCTTTCGAACGGCGCCTTGGTAACACTCGCGGTAACGCCGAACCTGGCAACGGAACGGTACGGCGGTGTGCTCGTGAACCCTGATGGCTGGGTCACCAGATTCGCTCCGTCAAGTAACAAACAGCGCGGCCTGCACTTCGTCGGTGTCCAGCTCGTCGAGGCATCAGCGTTCGAACCGCTAACTGATGGGGTCCCAACTGCCTCGGTCGGCGGCGTCTACGACGCACTACTGACACGGCCAGGGCAGGTGGCGGTTCACCACGTCGACAAACGCTTTCTCGACATCGGGACCCCCGCCGACTACCTCGCCACGCACCGATCGCTCGACGCGGCACCCACCTCCAAGGAGTTCTCGTCAGGTGACCGCTGCCTTGTCCACCCATCAGCCCGGCTGGACGGGTCCGTACTGTGGAACGACGTGACCGTCGGCGCGCACTGTCGAGTGACTAACTGCGTGCTCGCGGACGGGGTTCGGCTACCGGACGGCACCAACCTTGACCGACACACGGTGGTGCAGATGCCTGCGGAAGCGCAGGTAGAGACGGCGATGTCTGGTGCTCGACAACTCGGGGATCTCCTGATCGCCCGGATCTAGGAATCGCTGTGTACACCGACGGTCCTCCGAGAAATCCCGAGTACACCCCAGAACACCGGGTCTCCACCTACCTGCAACGGAACGACCAAGCGGACGACACCCAAGTGACCCGACTCCACGGTGACGCCTCCAGCCGTGCCTACTTCCGGATCAGGCGAAGACGGGCACGCCCAATCGTTCTTGTGGTCCACCCTGTTCCTTTTACCCCAGAGACACTGCCTCAGTTAACGGTGGGTACGGTGTTCACCAGGCTGGGCATCACCATTCCGACAGTACTGGGTCATGCAGGTGACCTCGGCGTTCTGGCAGTCGAAGATCTCGGAGACGAAACGTTGCAAGACTGGCTCGCCGCGTCCGGGGAAGATCCAATCCCACTTTACCGCGAGGCAATCAAGATCATCGCTACGCTGCAACAGTGCGGCAAAACATTGGATTTGGATACTGAGACCGGACCACCGTTCGACACCGCATTTGACGTCACAAAGCTGCGCTGGGAGTTGGCATTCTTTCAATCAGAATTTCTGGGCGCTCATCGCCGCGTCATTCTGAACAGCGCCGCCGCGACCGCTCTCGATCGAGAGTTCCAGATCATCGCCGAAGAACTAGCGGCCGAGCCGCGTGTCCTGTGCCACCGCGACTTCCATAGCCGAAATCTCATGGTTCGCGATGGACGCCTGGTGGTTATCGATTTTCAAGATGCCCGGATGGGACCTGCGACGTACGATCTTGTGTCGCTCTTGCGCGACTGCTACGTGGACCTCGATCCGACGCTCGTGGCAACCATGGTGGCGGCGTTTCTCACAGCGGTGCCAGCAGCACATGCCCCCGACTTTCAACAGCGATTTGACCTCATGTCTGTTCAGCGACACCTAAAGGCGTTAGGCACGTTCGGTCATCAAATAACCACCGCCGACAGGCCCGAGTTCGCTCCGTCACTTCTCCGCGCTTTAGGATATTTGCGGCAGACTCTCCATGAGCACGCACGCTTCAGTCGGCTACTCGAACTCCTGAGTCCACATCTACCAGAACTGACAAGCTAAAGAGGCCCAAAGAATTTCGTGTGGTCCACACAAACTTCAAGCACAATGGGGGGTCCTCGTCTCGGGTCACATTCAACGATGCATTTTGGGATTTCCACGCACCTCTTTCACAGCGATCGACTCGACCGCGCCCATCTGGTCGAAGTCGCAGCACGCGGGTTCGAGGCGATTGAGATTTTTGCGACCCGGAGTCATTTCGACTACCGGTCCCCCGTCGCGATCGACTCACTGGCCGAATGGCTGGACGACACACGGCTCAAACTCCACGCCATCCATGCACCGATCACAGACAGTTATATCGACGGTAAATGGGGACAATCTTTCTCCACCGCTTGGAACGTTGCCGATCAACGTGCCCGCGCCATCGAAGAAACTTACGCTGCGCTTGAGATCGCTCAGAAAATCGAAACTTCCTTCCTCGTGACACACCTTGGCACCCCGACTGGGTATGCTTCAGACCAGGATAACAACCCAGAAGCCGCAGCTAAAAGTCTCGCCGAGTTGCAGGCGCTCACTCAACCACTGGGCCTCCAACTCGCGCTGGAGGTGATCCCGAACCCACTGTCGACAGCGACAGCACTCATTAGGCTGCTTGAGGAAAATGCCGCGTCGCCCCACGTCGGGATCTGCCTCGACTTCGGACACGCTTTCCTCGGTGGAGACCTGATAAAAGAAATCGAGATAGCGTCCGGGTATCTGTTGACCACGCACCTACATGACAACCTCGGAACCTGCGACGACCATCTTGTTCCCTTCGAAGGGCGCATTGACTGGCCAACCGCCATGATGACGATGCGCAAGGTCGGTTACGACGGTACCCTTATGTTTGAAGTATCTGGCGGCGATGATTGGCACGACGCCCTTAGACGCGCTGCACATGCGCGCGCGCGGTTGACACAACTGTCTCAAGGATAGAGGCATGGCTCACATCGATGAAATAGCGCAACACGACGGCCGCTCGGTGACGATCCGAGGGTGGCTGCACAACCGTCGGTCGAGCGGAAAGATTCACTTTCTCATTGTGCGGGATGGCTCCGGATTCATTCAGGCCGTAATGTCCAAGGCCACGGTTGGCGAGGAACTCTTCCAAAAAACAGGCCACCTGGGCCAGGAAACTGCGATTGTCCTAGAGGGAATGGTACGCGCTGACACGCGAGCACCCGGTGGCTATGAAGTCGATGTCGCGAGCTTGCTGGTCGTCGGCCCGGCTCGAGACTACCCGATCACGCCGAAGGAGCACGGAGTCGATTTCCTGCTCGACCGTCGCCATCTCTGGATACGGTCAGAACGCCAGCACGCCATTCTTCGGGTCCGGCACACAGTGATCAATGCGGTTCGAGATTTTTTCAACACTCACGGGTTCATCCTTGCAGACACGCCGGTCTTCACACCAGCTGCGTGCGAAGGCACGACAACCCTGTTTCCCGTGTCGTATTTCGACCACGCGACCGCCTATCTGACCCAAAGCGGCCAACTCTACAACGAAGCGAACGCGATGGCGCTCGGTCGCGTGTACTGTTTCGGTCCCACGTTTCGAGCCGAAAAATCGAAGACTCGTCGCCATCTGACCGAGTTCTGGATGGTCGAGCCAGAAATGGCCTACGCAACGCTTGACGACACCATCGACCTTGCAGAGTCGCTAATCACATCGGTCGTGGCACGAACGCTCGACGAACGCCGGCGCGAACTTGAAACTTTGGAACGAAACCTAAGTCCACTTGAAAGCGTGCAAACCCCTTTCCCAAAAATTACTTACGACGAGGCGGCTCAGATTCTCACCGGCCAGGGTCGCCCCTTTGAGTACGGGAGCGACTTCGGCGGCCCGGATGAAACCCTGCTGGCCGACCAGTTCGACCGTCCCGTCGCCGTCCACCGCTACCCCTCGACGACCAAAGCGTTCTACATGAAGCCTGACCCGAAGCACCCTGAGCTCTCGCTCTCGGTGGACATCCTGGCACCGGAGGGCTACGGCGAGATCGTGGGCGGGGGACAGCGACTGGACGACCTTGACCTACTGTTACAGCGCATCACCGAACACGACTTACCACAAGAAACCTTTTCGTGGTACGCCGACCTCCGACGTTACGGCAGTGTGCCACACGCTGGCTTCGGGATGGGTATCGAGCGCGTGGTGGCTTGGATCTGCGGTCTCGAGCATGTTCGAGAGACAATCCCGTATCCCCGAATGCTCTACCGCTTGACACCCTAGTAACAGCTGTCATCGAACCCGCAACGCGCGGCACCAGAACTGGGGGATGCGAGAGGGTAGGCAAAATGAAAATGCCCGTTCCCTTTGAGCGGAAGAGAGTTTTGATTTTACCGATGCGGCCTCGCTCGAATGTGCTCTCAGTTCTCGTGATATAGTTCGGAAGTTGTGCTCGCGGTGGGCGGCAAGTAGTGGGCATTTCAGCCCACTTTTTGTTTTTCGGGGCGCGTTCTCGTGGCTGAGTCTCTGATGAATCATCTCGACGAGGCGCGCTCTGTTGCCAGCCGCGTGGCACAAAGTTACGGGCTGGAACTGTTCGACCTGCAGTTCAAGCGGGGATCGAGCGGGTGGGTGCTGCGCATCGTGATCGACCGAGCGAACCCAACTCACACTGACGCCAGCGGTCGCGGCGAAAGTGTGAATTTGACTGACTGCGAACTGGTTAGCCGCGAGGTGAGTGCGGTTCTCGACGCTGAAGACATCTTTGAGCATGCCTATACGCTGGAAGTCTCATCCCCTGGCCTAGATCGGCCCTTGCGCCACTTAGAGGATTTCGTGCGGTTCGTTGGCCGACGGGTCAAGATCGTAACGTCCGAGCCTCTAGACGGGCAGCGGTTCGTCACAGGGCGTATTGCTGAGGTGAACGGGCAAACAATTGTGCTTGAGGACGGCAAGAAGACGCGCCTAGTGCCAAAAACGGCGGTCGCGCGTGCACGGCTTGAGGTCGAGTTTTAACACAGACACACCCAAGAGCCGACAGGAACTGGCAATGAGCAACGCTCTGCGGAACACCATCGAAACACTGGCCAAGGAAAAAGGCATCGAAGCCGACGTAGTCGTTACCGCCATTGAAGACGCGGTCTTGACGGCGTCACGCAAGTACTACAAGTCCGACGAAGACCTGCGAACCAAGTTCAACCCAGAAACCGGACAGGTCGAGCTCTTCGCAGTCCGCCGAATTGTCGACGAGGTAACGGAACCCACTGCCGAAATCTCATTGGTGGAAGCTCGTGAACTCTATGGCGAAGAGGCCGAGCCGGGAATGGAAATCGAGTTCCCGAAACCGACCGATGTGCTTGGGCGGATTGCCGCTCAGACCGCCAAGCAAGTTATTTTCCAGAAAGTACGCGAGGCTGAACGCGAAAATGTGTTCGCCGAATTCAGCGGGCGAGTGGGCGAGGTCGTCAACGGGCTCGTCAAACGCTTTGAAACTGGTGACATCATCGTGGAAATCGGCAGAATCGAAGCTCTGCTGCCTCGTCGCGAGCAATCCCGCGCCGAAAACTACGCCGCCGGGGACCGTGTTCGGGCGGTGATCAAGGATGTAAATAAGAGCACTAAAGGCCCGCAAATCATTCTCTCACGCACCGACCCGGTCCTCCTGATCAAGCTGTTCGAACAGGAAGTTCCTGAAATCTATGACGGTACCGTCATCATCCGCGGCGCGGTAAGAGAAGCGGGTGACCGGGCCAAGGTGGCTGTGGCTTCCCGCGAGCGCGAGATTGATCCAGTCGGTGCCTGCGTCGGTATGAAGGGCACGCGGGTGCAAGCCATCATTCGCGAGTTGCGCGGGGAGAAGATCGACATCGTCGAATGGTCTGACGATGCCACGGCCTTCGTGACAAACGCTATCAGCCCAGCCCGAGTGCAACGGGTGTCGGTAGTCGACGAGGTCGACCGTGTGGTCGAGGTCGTCGTCGAAGACCGCCAGCTGTCTCTCGCGATAGGCAAGAAAGGCCAGAACGTAAGGCTGGCCGCCAAGTTGACTGGTTGGAAGATCGACATCAAAAGCGAAGAAGAAAAACGCCGCGAAGTGGAGGCCCATTTCGATGGGCTGGAATCGGAACCGGCCCCGCTGTCGGTACCGGGACTCGACGAAGAAATGGTTGAGAAGTTGAACAGCGCAGGCATCGAGACTGTGGAACGGATGGTTTCGGCGTCGGCGTCCGAACTAAGCGAGGTACTCGGCCTTTCCGAAGGCGCCGCCGAAGCACTTCGGCAGAGCGCGGAGGCCGCAACGATGGCCGCTGGAGGCGCGGTGGGTAGTGGGACCACGGAAGCGGTCCCACAGGAAGGGATCGAACCACCACCCACGAGCCAACCAGTCGTGGCACCTATCGAGGTCACCGCTCAGGAACCGATGCCCGTGGAGGACTCGCATACCGAAACCTCGACTCCCGCAAAGGACACGGAACCTCCTGCGAGCGGGTCGACAGACACCGGCAAAGCACCTGCACCAGAGGGTGAGTAGAGAGGCGACCGACGTACGGTCGTTGACCGCAACCACAGTGTCAACCACTGGGAAGTAACGGGAAGGTAGAGGACACACGTTGGCCACGATCCGGATATACAAGGTCGCTGATGTACTCGGGATACCGAGCCAAGAGATCATCGATCTACTGAAGCGGGAACATGGCATTGAGGTAAAAAGCGCCTCGAGCACTATCGAAGAGATCGTCGCCAAGCAGTTTGCCGAACGTGTGGCACGCGAACGCGACGTGAGTCTGCCCACAGGACCGCTGTTCTCGAAAAAATCCGCCTCCTCTAAGGCGAGCCGAAAGGGCACGAAAGGTTCGCCTCGGCCGGAACCGACGATGCGCCCCAGGTTGGGTCCTCCTCGGCTGGTCAAGTCGCCTAAAGCCGCGCCACCCAAGACGGACGAGGAGGCCCCCGAAGTACCAGAGACTACCGTCGTCCCAGCCCCGGGCCCAGTTGAGGCAGTCACCGCGATAGAGCCGGAGCCGGCGGTTGAAGCCGCACCCGAAACCGCCCCGGAGCCGTCTCCGGAACCAGAAACGCCGGCTGAGCCGGACGCGCCGATCGTTGCGACAGAACCCCAGACGGAACCAGCGATCGAGAAAATAGCGAGCCCGCCGAAAACCCCAGCACGTGAGCCACTCCCCTCGTCGCCGACGACCAGTAAATCAGTATTCCCAACGGGACGCGTTGCACCGCCGACGATGCGTCTTCGAGTGGAGACGGAAGCTCCCTCACTGAAACCGCCACCGCCGAAGACCACTGTCAAGCCGAATCTCGCCACGCCGGCGTCTGCCGGTGCTCACCCCACAGGGACATCTCGACCGAGGCCAGGTTCACGACCGATTGCCGCTGCACCGAAACCGAGCATAGCGCCCGTGGACGTGCGTGCGCAGCCAACGCGCGCAAGGCCCACCGGTGGCAGGCCGATGGCTCCGGCGGTTGGTTACCGACCACAGTTCAGACCGCCGCCACGTCCGCCCGGTGGGCGCAAGCGGCGTCCGCCGAGACCCTCGGCACCACAAATCCCAGAGCCGCCGCCACCCATCACGAGGACGGTCTCGTTAGCCGAAGGCATGACCGTCAAGGACCTCGCAGACAAGCTGGAATTGCGGCCGAAGGACGTCCTCAAGAAACTGATCGAGCGCCGGATGATGATGACCATCAACACGACGCTGGACACCGAAACCGCCACGATGGTGGCGAGGGAATTCGGCGCCGACGTTGAGATGCGTTCGTTCGAAGAGGAAATGCTAGAAGTCGAGTCGACTACGGTCCAAGAAGGCGACCTGATCGAGAGGGCCCCTGTCGTCACCGTCATGGGGCACGTTGACCACGGTAAGACCAGCCTGCTTGACGCTATTCGCGACTCACGCGTCGCCGAACGTGAGGCGGGCGGCATCACCCAACACATCGGCGCCTACACGGCCGAGATCAACAACCGCCGGATCGTCTTCCTAGATACCCCCGGCCACGAAGCATTTACTCTCATGCGGGCGCGCGGAGCGAAAGTGACGGACATCGTCGTCCTGGTAGTCGCTGCCGACGATGGCGTCATGCCGCAGACCAAGGAAGCCATTGAGCACGCTAAAGCGGCTGGAGTGCCGCTAATGGTCGCCATCAACAAGATCGACAAGGACAACGCAAACCCCGAGCGCGTCAAGACAGAACTCTCTGAGCTGGGGTTGACCGCGGAAGACTGGGGTGGGTCCACCGTCACGGTGGAAGTGTCGGCTACGCAGCAAAAGAACCTCGATCTACTGCTTGAGATGGTCTTGCTGGTCAGTGAACTCGGCGAGCTGAAGGCAAATCCAAAGCGCAACGCCGCCGGCACCGTGCTCGAGGCGAAGATAGACCGAGGCCGGGGGCCCGTGGCCAGCGTTTTGGTCAAAGATGGCACGCTACGCGTAGGCGACAACTTCATCGCCGGTTCGATCGTCGGCAAAGTCCGAGCGCTCATCGACGACCACGGTGACCAGCAAACTGAGGCAGGCCCGTCAAGTCCCATAGAGGTGCTTGGTCTTACCGGACTGCCTCAACCAGGTGACACATTCCAAGCGGTGGACGATGCGGCCAAGGCTCGTCAAATCTCGATGCTTCGACAGGGTCAGGCAAAGGACAAGATACTCGGCGACACGGGTGGGCGAGTGACCCTAGAATCCTTACAGCAACAGATCGCGGAGGGCGAAGCCAAAGAATTGCCAATTATCGTCAAGGCCGACGTGCAGGGGTCGGCCGAGGTGATTGCCGATTCCCTTGGCAAACTAGGCGACGAACGTGTGAAGGTTCGCCTGCTCAGCAGTGGCGCAGGCGCCGTCAACGAAGGCGATGTGGTGTTCGCAGCTGCCTCCAATGCGATCATCGTCGGTTTCAACGTCAGGCCTGACCGCAACGCAGCGGCGATGGCCGAACGTGAAGGGATCGATATTCGACTCCATCGCGTCATCTACGATGTGACGGAGGAAATCAAGAAGGCCATGGCCGGGTTGCTCGATCCCACGGTCAAGGAAATTAAGGTCGGAACAGCTGACGTGCGAGACGTGTTTAAGGTACCGAAGTTCGGCGCAGCTGCCGGTTGCATGGTCACCGACGGCAAGATAAACAGGTCCGGAGAGACGCAGGTCCGGTTGTTACGGGACAACGTCGTGATCCACGAGGGTCGAATCGGGTCACTTCGAAGGTTTAAGGACGACGTCAGCGAGGTGAAGAACGGCCTTGAGTGCGGGATCGCGTTCGAGCGCTACGCCGACCTCAAGGTCGGAGATGTCATTGAGGTCTTCATCCTTGAGAAGATAGCACCCACCGTTTAGCGGATACAAATCCACGAGCCAGTTGGGGCTAAATCCAATGATCGTCGGGTTGCTCTCCATCGAACTTCATCTCGCCGGTGCCCATTCGTTGAAGGACAAGCGAGCCGTGTTGCGACGCCTTAAGGATCGGTTCGCTAAGTTGAACGTCGGGGTCGCCGAGGTGGACCACCAGGACCTCCAGCAGCGGGCTCGAATCGGAGTGGTCACCATCGGCTCAGATCGTAATGTTGCAGAACGTACGCTGGAACGCGTCGTCTCCGAAATCGAACGTGTCGAACCGGGTGTGCTGCTTCGAAGTGACGTGGAGTGGTTGACGTAGTTCCCCGTTCCCAAACAGGTATATGCAATCACGACCGCAACGACTCGGAGGCCAGGTACGTGCGGAACTGTGCTCCCTACTTCAGCGCTCCGTCCGGGACCCAGCTCTGCGTTTCGTCACGGTAACGCGAGTAGAGATGACGCGAGATCTGCAGCAGGCCCGCGTGTACTACACCGCCCCAAGTGGAACAGCACCCAACGATACAGCTCGAGGTCTCCGCCGCGCTGCACCGTTCTTACGGAGTCAACTGGGGAAACGCCTTCGGGTTAGGCACGTGCCGAGCCTGACGTTTCTATACGACGAGTCCCTTGAACGAGAGCAACGGGTCGCACAGGTGCTCGACGAGTTACAGATCGAAGCGCCCCTGCCGGAGGCCGACAGTGACCTCGCCACCTCCTGAGTTGGACAGCATCCGAGATGCACTCCTCGGCGCTCGGAGTGTGCTTCTGACATCTCATGCGCGCCCTGACGGTGACTCACTGGGCTCACAACTCGCTCTCGGGGCCGCGCTCAGACAGCTAGGAAAGCAGGTTCGGATCATCGACTGTGACCCTGCCCCAGACCTTTACACATTCCTTCCTGATCTGGGAACCATAGAAATCGCCGACAACGTGACCGATAGATTTGACGCGGTGGTGGTGCTCGAATGCAGCAGCCTCGACCGTACAGGACTTGGAGGACTCGACGAGCGCCCACTCATTAATATCGACCACCATCCCGGCAACGCCATGTACGGCACACTGAACTGGCACGACGAAAGCGCCTGCGCGTGCGCAGAGCTGGTCAGCGAATTGATTGACACACTCGGGGTCCCGCTGACACCGGCGATGGCAACACAGTTGTACGTAGCCATTCTCACCGACACGGGATCGTTCCGGCACGCCAACATCACACCGCGCACGTTCACTATCTGTCAGAAAATCGCTACAACAGGTATCAACCCAACTGACGTCGCCTCTCAGGTCTACAACAACGGAAGCCTCGGGCGACTGCGACTCACCGGCATGCTGCTCGAGCGGATGCAACTTGAACACGTCAGTCATCTCATTCCGGACGTCACCATCATCCACGGTAACCGTGTCGCCGTCCTCAGATTGAATGATGCGATGCTCGCAGAGGCCGGTTGTACACCAGACGACATTGAGGGCATTGTCAACATCCCGCTCGCTGCCCGCGACGTACGGGCGGTAGTGTTCTTCAAGGACACCGGTGCCGCAATGCGCGTCAGCTTGCGATCGAAGGACAGCGTCGATGTTCGACAGGTAGCGGTCTCATTTGGAGGCGGCGGGCACCGGAACGCCGCCGGACTGACCATTGAGCACCCGAGCTCGGAGACCGACAGCCTGTTACTCTCCAGGGTCGCCGCGGCGATCACCGACAGTGAGCCGTGACAGCACGGGCAGGACTCGACGGAGTGCTAGTGGTCGACAAGCCGTCTGGGCCGACCTCACACGACGTCGTCGCGTCGGTCCGACGCGCGCTCAGCCTACGAAAAGTTGGGCATCTGGGCACACTCGACCCCATGGCCACCGGAGTACTCCCGCTCGTCGTCGGCCGCGCTACGCGACTCGCTCCACTGTTCACTAACGCCAGCAAGCAGTACGACGCGGTGATCCGACTCGGGCTGGTCACCGACACCTACGACATCACCGGCACAACTGTGGGAGGAACCGACGCCGGCACCTCGAATGCCCTCCCAAGCGATTCTTCATCCTCTGCTGATGAGATCCGAGCGACAGCCGAGGCGTTCGTCGGTTCGTACCCGCAGCGCCCTCCCCCGGTGTCAGCGAAGAAGATCGGCGGCGTGCGTGCCTACCAGCTCACGCGGCGCAAGCAGAAAATCGAGATACAGCCCGTGCTAGTCACGGTCGAATCACTCCAGGTGTTGGCAGTCAAAAACCGAACGGTTCGGTGTCGCATCGTCTGTTCAAGCGGTTTCTACGTACGGTCGCTCGCGCACGACCTTGGCGCTCGACTAGGCTGCGGGGGGTGCCTAGAAACTCTTCGCCGGGAACGACACGGACCCTTCGGACTTGCAGATGCGACGCCGCTGGAAGATATCCTGAACGCTGCAGGCACTGCTGACGCCCGCACGATCCAGATGGGCGACCTGCTGCCCGGTCTGCCTCACGTCACCGTGACCCCAGAAGGCGCTCGCCGCGCAACACACGGGAACTCACTACGGGCAAGCGATTTGGTGCCTGGAAGCGACGTTCGAGGCAACACGCGTGACGGTCGCGTGCGCGTGCTGGACAGAGACGGGAAGCTACTGGCCATCGCCGAGCCGAAAGAGAATGATCTCTGGCATCCCAAGATTGTTCTCGCTGAAGTTGCCGGTCCGCAAGGCACATGACATTTGCCTGGCCCCGTCCACTGTTGTACCATTCGTCGGTTGACCAAGAGAGAGGAATGACATCGTAGTGACGGCGGCTTGGAGTACCGGTGGCT
>UINC01001177.1_pt1 | contig 26904 bp, 27 predicted proteins | sample 5385821 | NCBI WGS metagenome assembly UINC01 (sample SAMEA4666929, study PRJEB26691) | marine metagenome | isolation source: Pacific Ocean | place: Pacific Ocean | collected 2011-10-13 | reverse complement strand
TGCGCCCTCTTTATATATAAGATTGTATGGGCAAAAATTTATACATCAAGACCCACGGGTGTCAAATGAATGAATACGATTCTAATCGTATGAAAGATATTCTGGGTGAAAGCCATGATTTAACTATTGTAGACCAGCCCGAGAAGGCAGATTTAATATTACTAAATACTTGTTCAATTAGGGAAAAGGCTCAAGAAAAAGTTTTCCATGAACTAGGAAGATGGAAGGATTTAAAGAAGAAAAATCCTAAATTAAAGATAGGAGTAGGTGGCTGTGTCGCTAGTCAAGAAGGTGAAAATATTATTAAAAGAGCTCCCTTTGTTGATTTAGTTTTTGGCCCACAAACAATTCATAGAGTACCCAAAATGTATGAGGAGGTATCTAAACTCAATAAAAGAGAGGTGGATATATCTTTTCCGAAAACTGAAAAATTTAACGCCCTACCCAAGCCATCAAATGATGGAACTTCATCTTTTGTTTCGATTATGGAAGGTTGCAATAAGTACTGTTCCTTTTGTGTTGTTCCACATACAAGAGGGCATGAAGTAAGTCGGTCTTTAATTGAGATAATTGAGGAAGTTCAGGGATTGGCTAAAGATGGAGTTAAGGAAATAATTTTTCTAGGACAGAATGTCAATGCTTATAGAGACAGTAAAGATAAAACCAAAGGCTTGGGTTTAGCTAATCTAATTAGGGAGTCTGCAGGGATACAAGGAATTGATCGTATAAGGTATACAACTTCACACCCCTTTGAGTTTGGAGAGGATCTAATAGCTGTATATAAAGAGGTTCCAGAACTGGTTAGTCATGTACATCTTCCGGTTCAAAGTGGATCTGATAGCATCCTTAAAACAATGAGGAGACGCCATACAGTAGATCAGTATCTTCAAATTATAGAAGAACTTAAAATGGCAAGGTCCGATATAAGTATTTCATCTGATTTTATCGTCGGGTTTCCGGGAGAAAGCGATAAAGATTTTCAAGACACTCTTAATCTTGTTGAAAAGGTGGAGTTTGATGAATCTTATAGTTTCATCTACAGCCCCAGACCCAATACCACAGCTAAAGATTTAAAAGATGATGTCAGCTTGGCTGAGAAGAAAAAGAGACTAGAGATATTACAAACTGCTTTAAAAAAGAGCTCTTTTAGAATAAGTAGAAGAATGGTTGGAAATATTGAGAAATGTTTAATAACTGGAATTTCTAAGAAAGACCCAGGCGAGCTTCAGGCCAGAACTGAAAATAATAGAGTTGTTAACTTTAATTCCAACGGTAAAGATCTTGTAGGGCAATTTATCAATTTAGAAATAGTAGATATTAAGCCAAATTCATTACGGGGAGTTATGGCTTAAATGGAAAAGAGCTTAAGGTTTAATTTAGATCCAGATGACCAAGATAGAATTAACAGGCTTTGTGGTCCTACCAACTCAACTCTCAAGCAGATTGAGGAAGCTCTTGAAATTAAGATAAGCAATAGAGGTTCTAAGTTTAAAGTTAGAGGAGATAGTCCGAATACTTCAGCTGCAGAAACAGTTATAAAGGGTCTGTATGAAAAATTGGAGAAAAAAACTGTTGTTCCACCCGAAGAAATACATTTATATTTAAGGGAAGTCATGAACCAGAACTCTTCTACTGATGCCAGCGGTAATCAAGGTGATGAAAAAATTACCTTAAAGACACCTAAAACATTGGTTTCTCCTAAAGGAAAAAATCAACAAAAGTACTTAGAAGTTATATCTAATAAAGAGCTAGTCTTTGGGATAGGACCTGCTGGAACAGGCAAGACTTACCTTGCAGTAGCTGCAGCAGTTAATGAATTAATAACTGGAAAAGTTGAAAAGGTAGTTGTTACCCGCCCTGCTGTTGAGGCAGGAGAGAAGTTAGGATTCCTTCCTGGTGACTTAAGCCAAAAGGTAGATCCATACTTGAGACCACTCTATGATGCTCTTTTTCAGACCTTAGGGTTTAAAGAAACCAATAAACTAATAGAAAATAATATAATTGAAATTGCTCCTCTCGCTTTTATGAGAGGAAGAACTTTAAACAAATCCTTCATAATTCTTGATGAAGGACAAAATACAACACCTGAACAAATGAAAATGTTTCTAACAAGATTTGGATATGGTTCTAAAGTAATAGTTACTGGCGATCTAACTCAAATAGACCTACCAAAAGATATAACATCTGGCCTTATACATGCCCTAGATATTTTAAGAGAACTAAAGGATGTAGGGTTAGTTAGATTTTCTTCTAAAGATGTGGCCAGACATTCACTTGTACAAAAGATTGTAGAAGCTTACGAAAATTTTAAAAGTCGATGAATTTCTTTTTAACCGATATCCTTATTAGTCAGGATAAGGATGTAGATCTAAATATAAAAAAACAGATTTTGATTAAAGGCCTAGATCTCATTAATAAAGAATTAAAGACTTCTAAAACCAATAATCCCTGTTTAACTGTTTCCCTTAGGTTTACTAACATTAAGAATATGAAGAAACTAAATTATTCTTTTTCAGGTTCAAATAAGGAAACTAACGTATTATCTTTTTCTCCAGATCCTAATGAGACAGATGAGAATAATAATTCTGTTGGTGATATTGCTATCTGTGTTGATGTTCTAAAAAAAGAGGCTAAAGAACAAAATAAAGATTTTTTAGATCATTTGATTCATTTATTTGTTCACGGAGTATTGCATCTACTTGGGTATAAGCATGATTCAGATAGAGAAGCTTCAAAGATGGAACAAATAGAAAAAAGCATACTAGGTAAATTAGGTATTGAAGATCCATACCTAATAGAACTATGATTGTCTTGTGTTTATAAATATAAGGCGTTAATGAACGACGAACCCCCAAGTAGTTTAGTAGAGTCGCAAAGGCTAGGAATTACGAAAAAGATTAGAGATAAGATAAAAGAAATATATCAGAATTTCTCTTATAAACCCCAAAACAAGCAAGATATAGCTGGATCCATAAGGGATTCTAGCGATAGAGGAGTCCTTGAAAAAGGTACTTTAAGCATGATGGAAGGAGCTTTGAAGGTTTCTACAGCACAAGTAAGGGAAATCATGATACACAAACCTCAAATAATCTTTGTTGATTCAACTGAGGAACCTGAAGATTTTCTTCCTAGGATAATTAAATCAAGACATTCAAGATTTCCAGTATTTAACAAGGAAACTGAAGAAATTGAGGGAATTCTTCTAGCAAAAGACCTTTTGCCCCTTCTTTCCCCTAAAAATACAGTCAAATTAGAGCTAAATAGCTTGCTTAGGCCCGCTGTTCTTGTTCCAGAAAGCAAAAAGTTAAATACCCTTCTAGATGAATTTAGAGCAAGCAGGAACCATATGGCGATAGTCATAGACGAATATGGTGGAATTACAGGTTTAGTAACTATAGAAGATGTATTAGAAGAAATAGTTGGGGAAATAGAAGATGAACATGATGATTTGCAAGATCAGATGATAAAAAGACTCTCTGATGAAGAGTTTTTAGTATCAGCCCTTATTCCAATAGAAGATTTTAATAAAGAATTTGACTGTGAGTTGAGTGATAAAGATTTTGATACTTTAGGAGGTATAGTTATGCATCATTTTGCAAGATTTCCTAGAACCAATGATGCAATCTCAATAGGTAGTCTAAGGTTTGTTATTGCATCTACTGAAAAAAGAAGGCTCAAGAAAATAAGAGTAGTTAAGTCTAAATAAACTGTTTGAGATAAACTCTCTCAAACTTAAGATTACTGATCAATGAGAAAGTATTTATTAGCACTTTTTTGTGGGCTATTATTTCCTTTAGGATTCGCTCCATTTGACTATTGGCCCCTAACAATTCTGTCTATTTCTATAGCTCTTTACTTAGTCAGTGAGAAGGTAGAGAACAATACATTTATACTGGGCTTATTTTACGGAATCGGCCAATGGGGCTTTGGCATATCTTGGGTGTATGTGAGTATTCACTATCATGGAAACCAAGGTATATTAAGTTCCTTTCTTATCACTTCTTTATTTATTTTCTGTTTATCTTTGTATACAGGTTTAACCTTTTACCTAATAAAAAAGTTTAGAACCAGTAATAAAACTTTAAATTACTTGTTATTTTTTCCTGTTGTTTGGGTAACAGTAGAGATTATTAGAAGCTATTTATTTACAGGGTTTCCATGGCTTATAGTTGGAATATCTTTAGCCGGTACTTCAGTGGGCGGATGGATACCAATACTAGGCACTTATGGTGCATCAATATTAGCTGTAATGATTTCTGGTAGTTTAGTTCTTATTTTTGGAAATAAGAAAAAAATACATTGGTCCCCTGCCCTCATAATAGTGATTATTCTCCTCTCCTCATTTACCCTGAATAAAATAAGTTGGACAAAGGAAATTTCAACCATTCAGGCATCTATTTATCAGCCAAATCTTACTTTAAAGGAAAAATGGAGCTCTGAGGGTGTCAGAAAAACTATAAATATGATTAACAGCTCTATTTCTGATGCTCAAGAAGGAGAATTCATCTTTTTTCCTGAAACTGCAATCATTTTTGATAAAGGGGATTTGTCTACCTGGTTCTCAGATATTGAGAAAGAAGCCAAATCAAGAAATATATCTTTAATTAGCGGAATAATTGCTAAAGATGTACAAAATTCTAGCTTAATTGAGAGTTATAACAGAATAGAGGGTTTTGGAGCTATAAAAGGCCATTATGATAAGATACATCTAGTCCCCTTTGGAGAATACATACCCTTAAGGAGCTATTTAGACAAAATTCTAGATATTTTAGGTATAAACCTTATAAATACCCTTCCTGGGGAGTCTTATAGCCTTCTAAAAGCCCATAATATAGCTATTTCAGCAAGTATTTGCTATGAGATAGCTTTTAGTGATTTGGTCAGAAAAACAGCCAAAAAAAGTAATTTATTGGTTACAATAAGCAATGATACATGGTTTGGATCATCTATTGGACCAGAACAGCATCTAGAGATTGCTCAATCAAGGGCCCATGAACATCAAAAAAGTCTGATTAGGGCAACAAATAGCGGAATTAGCGCTATTATTAATAGAAAAGGGAAAGTAGTGAATAGGCAAGGATTCTTTGAGGATAAGAAAATAAAAGAAAATGTTTACATTTATGAAGGTAAAACACCGTTTTCAGTTGTTGGAAATTTCTTAATATATGGGTATATAGTTTTAATCTATATGTACCTTTTACTATATAAAAGAACATATGTTCTATAAAATAATATTAATAAGTAAAATTAAACAATTATATAAATTATACTCTAATTTTCTGCTACTATTCATTACTTTATTTCTTATTTCCTGTACAGTTACACAAGAAAAACACAGTAATTATATGACTTTAGAGAATATAGCTAACTTTTCAGAGGATTATAAGGAATTAGAGTCACTTATAGTTGTGAATGTCCCCTCTCAACAACTTTTTTTATTAAAAAAAGGGAAAATAGATATAATTTATAGCATTTCTACTTCAGTGTATGGTACAGGATCAGAAGTAAATAGCTATAAAACACCCCTAGGGAGACACAAAATCTCAGAAAAAATTGGTGAAGGACTTCCTGAAGGGGCTATTTTAAAGGGTAGAAGGTGGACAGGAGCAATTGCTAATATCATTAAAGAGCCCATAGATACTGAATTTGATGTTGTTACATCAAGAATTTTATGGCTAACAGGGCTAGAGGAAGGTAAAAATCTAGGATCTGGTGTAGATTCTAAATCAAGGTATATCTATATTCATGGCACTGCAGAAGAAGGATTAATAGGGAAACCAGCTTCAGATGGCTGTGTTAGAATGCACAATTCTGATGTAATTTCTTTATTTAACACTGTAAATGTAGATACAGAAGTTTGGATTATCTAGGAAGATAACAATGAAAAAAACACTTATTAGCCTAATTTTGCTTTATTTGAGTGGTAGCTTATTAGCTAACTGTCCCAATGTATTAGATCATGAGGTAAGGCTTTTGGACTCAAAAGAGACTAAAAACCTTTGCCAGTACAAGGATAAAGTCATTTTAGCTGTCAATGTAGCCAGCCGTTGTGGTTATACTCCTCAATACACTGGCTTGCAAAATTTGTATAAAGATTTAAAAGATGAAGATTTTGTTATTCTTGCATTTCCTTCAAGAGATTTCTTGTGGCAAGAATTTAGTGATGAATCTGATATCAAGGAGTTTTGTAGTACAGAATATGGAGTAACTTTTCCAATGTTTGCTACTTCTTCAGTAAAGGGCAGAAAAGCTAATAACTTTTATAAGGAATTAATAAAGGAAACAGGCATTGAGCCTGGATGGAATTTTCATAAATACCTCATAGGCAGAGACGGTAAGGTGTCTAGTTTTAATACAAAAGTAGAGCCAAATAGCTCTGAGTTAATATCTTCAATAAAATCTCTTTTATAAAATAAAAGTAAGTACTTACTTACCCTAGTACCCTTATTTAATAGGTATTAATCTTTAATTTCTTCAATGCCACTATCTGTAGCTAGAAGGATAATATCTGCCTTCCTAGAAGAAAAAATTCCGTTTTCAACTACACCAGGAATCTTATTTATTGTCTGTTCAGTTTCGTATGGAACATTTAAGTCTAAATTATGTACATCAATAATTTGATGACCATTATCTGTAACAAAATTATTTCTATAAACAGGCCTGCCACCCATTTTCATTACTTCTCTAGAAATCGCACTTCTAGCCAACTCTATAACCTCAATGGGAACAGGAAAATTACCCAATAAATCTGAATACTTAGAATCATCAACTATACAAATAAATGTTTCAGAAGAATGGGCTAATATCTTTTCTCTTGTCAAAGCTCCTCCTCCTCCTTTAATCAATTCTTTTCTACTATTAAATTCATCAGCTCCATCAACATAAAAATCAATTTTATGTACATCATTTAAGCTGAGGATCTTTATATTGGACATTTTTAGATATTCTTCAGAGGCATTTGAACTGCATACTGCTCCTTTTAGGTCTAATTTCTCCTGATTTAGTATTTCTATGAAGTAATTTGTAGTAGATCCTGTTCCAATACCCAAAACTGTGTCTCTATTGAGGCCTTTTTTGACTATTTCGTATGCTTTTTCAGCAGATTGCTTCTTTTTTTCCTCTTTATCCATAATTTTAGAATTTTTTGTGCAATTAATTGTCGTGTAAGTATAATTGCGCTCCCTTCAAATGGGGAGATAAATAAAAAAAATGAAATTTTCTAAATCCAAAAAATATTTAAAGAAGATTCAGCAAAGTAGAGTTTATGATGTGGCTAATATTACACCTTTGTCTTCAGCAAGTTATCTCTCAAGGGAGATAAAGAACAATGTCTTTCTAAAGCGGGAGGACCTTCAGCCGGTTTTTTCTTTTAAAGTAAGGGGAGCTTATAACAAGATTTCTCTTCTCAAAGAGAAAGGTGATGTTGAAAGAGTAATTACTGCTTCCGCTGGGAATCATGCTCAAGGTGTAGCTTATTCTGCAAGAAAGCTTAAATTAAAATCAACTATAGTTATGCCAGTTACTACTCCAAGTATTAAGGTAAATGCAGTAAAGAATTTGGGCGCACAGGTTGTTCTTATTGGTGATAGTTATGATGATGCTTATGTACATGCCATAAAATTATCAAAAAACCCTAAATTTGCTTTTGTTCATCCTTTTGATGATCCAGATGTAATTGCAGGTCAAGGAACTATAGGTAAGGAAATCCTTGATGAGTTTGACAAGAAAATAGATGCAGTGTTTGTTCCTGTTGGAGGAGGAGGTTTAATAGCTGGCATAGGTGCATACATTAAAAACTTAAAACCGAGCATCAAGATAATAGGGGTGGAACCTGAAGAAGCAGCGGGATTATATGAGTCTATTAAGGCTAATCGTAGGGTGGCTTTAAAAGAAGTGGGGCTTTTTGTGGATGCCGTAGCTATAAAACAAGTCGGTAAAATTACTTTCCCCATAATTAAGGAATGCGTAGATGAAGTAGTTACAGTAACTGTAGATGAGATCTGCGCAGCCGTAGAAGATATTTTTCAAGAAACAAGAAGTATTTCGGAACCAGCTGGAGCATTATCTTTAGCAGGCCTTAAGAAATTGACTAAAAGTAGAGGATGGAAGAATAAAAATCTAGTAGCAATTAATTCAGGAGCAAACCTAAATTTCGATCGCCTTTCTCATATAGTTGAACGAGTTCAATTAGGAGAGAAGAAAGAAGCCTTGCTGAGTGTTTGTATACCCGAAGAAAGAGGTAGTTTTAGGAAATTCTGTAAAGATTTAGGTAAAAGGATGATTACAGAATTCAATTACCGCATTGATGATGAGGGAGAGGCTAATATATTTGTGGCTTGTACAGTAAGTGGGGGTCCAAAAGAAAAGACAGGGTTTATAAAAGAACTAAAAAACAAAGGTTACTCACCTAAAGATTTATCTGACAACGAGATGGCTAAATTACATGTTAAACATATGGTGGGGGGCAGGGCACCAAAAGACATAATTTCTTATGGTGAACAAATATTCAGAGTTGAGTTTCCGGAAAGGCCTGGAGCCTTGATGGATTTTCTTAATGCATTAGGCGATAAATGGAATATCACATTGTTTCACTATAGGAATCAAGGTTCAGCCTATGGACGAGTATTAGTAGGTTTTCAAGCCAACTCAAGTGAAACTCAAAGACTAACTAAACATCTTAGTAAAACAGGTTTTCCATTTTGGAATGAATCTGACAACTCAGCCTATTTGTCTTTTCTAGAATAGCTAAGAAAATTTATAGATCCCTGAAGGACATATAACTGCATCCATTTTTAAATCGTGCTCTTCGGGATGGCAACTTCCTGTTTTTTGGAAATCATATGCAAGACCCAAAAATACTTGCTTCTTATTTAACTGGAAATTTTTAAAGGTAAAATCATAATATCCTTGCCCCATTCCCAACCTATAACCCTTATTATCAAAAGCAACTAAAGGCATAATGACCAACTCCAATTCAGAGGCAATAATAAGAGAGCTGTTTGATGATTCCGGTATATTGAATTTATTTTTGACTAAAGTAGTTTGGCTGGTGAATTCAGAAAATTTCATCTCTTTATTATTTAAGTCTTTATCAATTAAGGGTAAAAAACACTTTTTTCCTGACTCTCTAATAAAGCTAGTTATTATTTCTGTAGACACCTCATTTTTGATGGGGAAATAAATTGAAATTTTCTCGAAATCAAGTTCTCTATAAGTATTCATAAAATGTGCTGCCGTATTTTTTTCGGCAAGATCTCTTTCTTTTTTGGAAATTGAATTCCTTTCTTGGATTTTTTCTTTTCTAAGAGAAGTCTTATAGGTCATGCAAAGAGAGCTTCCCGGAATACCGTTACTGATGCAGCCCTGAACCGTGAGGTCCAAGGCGGTGATTTCGTCAGTCCATCAGGCTCCCCAAGGAGGGTATGCTCAACAAGACTTTCCAAAATCTCCTAATTATTCAATATCGGCTCGAGGGTCTCACCAGCTATCGAATAAACCAGGAAGCAAAATAAAGTATAACTTATTAAGAATCTAATTTTGACAAACTTTCCAGTTGTTTTTCAATTTGTTTACTTAAAGATTTAATTCCTGAATTTGACTGAACTACTTGCTTGGAAGAAGAGAGGTTTTTTAAGTAATCATTGCTTATATTGAGACCGGCAATAATGGCTGCCTTGGATTCATCTAGCTTGGTATTTAGCCTAATCTCTTTTAGTCTCTTATTAAAAAATTTTGCTGCATCCTTTACCTGATCGCTTTCTTCAGGAGGGCATGAAATTTTATACTCCTGACCTAAAATTTTTACTTTTGTAATATTCTTTTCCATTTAGGTCACTTCGTCTTTTTTTTAAGATCTTTAATAAGTCTTTCAATTTTTTTTGCCGAAGAGGCAAGTGTTTCTGAAAGTAGTTGTTCCTTTATAGATAACTCTTTATTTTTTTTGAGTAAATGAATGTTGGATTCTTTCAGTTGTTTACTAAGTTTAATGAGGTTTTTAACCTGAACTTCTAAGTCCAAAAATTCTTTATCTGACATTTCTTTCCCAACTCTTTAAGTTTACAGATGAAGAGTTTTTCTTGCCAGTGGCATCTCAATTGGTAGGATGAAAAAAGGAAAAGAAGATGACAGACAAAGCTATTGATTTTTCATCAAGAAGAAAAAAATTATCTGAGCTAGTATTAGATGATTCAGTTATTTTATTATCTTCTTCTAACATTAAGTCTAGGAACTCAGATTCTGACTATCCTTTTAGACAAGACAGTAACTTTTACTATCTTTCCGGATTTAATGAACCTGAATCAATAATAGTTATTAGGCCGTCAGCAAAGAAAAGAAAATACGTCATTTTTTGTAGAGATCGAGATCCCTTAAGAGAACAGTGGGATGGTTTTAGGTCGGGCCAAGATGGTGCAAGAGAAGTTCACGGAGCAGATGAAGCTTATAGTATCTCGCTTATCGACGAAATAATGCCTGAACTCCTAGAAGGTTCTAGAAATATTTATTACTCGATGAGTTCTCCTAATGGAATTAACATGCGTTTGGACAACTGGCTAGACCACATTAGGGCCAACAAAAGACACGGTTCGGAAGTAGCCGAGAATTTACTTTCCTTAGATTCATTATTAGATGAATTGAGATTAATAAAAACCAAAGATGAACTTTTACTAATGAAAAGAGCTGGAGAGATTACATGCGAAGCCCATGTGCGTGCCATAACTAATGTTTGTCCAGGCATGTACGAGTACCAATTAGAATCAGAATATCTTCATGCTTTTATGCAAGGAGGGGCAAAATTCCCTGCCTATAACTCTATTGTAGGAGGGGGAAATAATTCTTGTATCCTTCATTACAATGAAAATAGCTCTGAATTGAAAGATGGAGATCTTGTCTTAGTAGATGCCGGTTGTGAATACGAACACTACGCCTCCGATGTAACAAGAACTTTCCCAGTTGGAAAAAAATTTTCAGAGGAACAGAAAAAGATTTATGAAGTGGTTCTTGAAGCACACCAACAAGCATGCGCAGAGATTAAACCAGGGAATCCATGGATAAAAGCTCAAGAGGTTTCGGTGAAAGTAATTACAGAAGGATTAATAGATTTGGGTCTCCTAAAAGGAAAGGTTGAAGAACTAATCAAGGAAGAAAGATACGCAAAATTCTATATGCACAGAATAGGACACTGGTTGGGTATGGATGTGCATGATGTGGGTAATTACAAGAGGAATGGAGAGTGGAGAGACTTAGAGCCAGGTATGGTTCTTACCATTGAGCCAGGAATTTACATTTTGGACTCACTTGAGGACATAGAGGATAAGTGGCTAGGAATAGGTGTCAGAATAGAAGACGATCTGTTAGTAACTGAAAATGGACATGAAGTAATAACTGCAAATGCTCCTCGAGACATTAAAGACATAGAAAGCTTAAGATAATAAGCGTGGATTCTGAAATAACTGTAGTGGGGGCGGGCGTCGTTGGCTCTTCTTTAGCATGCCTATTATCAAAACAAGGAATTAAAGTTACTTTGCTTGATCGAGGTAGCCCATTAAGTCTTTCTAAAAGCTCTGTATTACAAGATAGAACATTAGCCTTGAATTTATCTTCAATTGATCTATTTAAAGAGCTGAATATTTGGAATGAACTTAAAAAACAAACCACACCCTTCAAAAGAATGTTTGTTTGGGATTCTAAAGGTAGCTCACCTTTAGAATTTCTGGCTGAAGAGATAAAGAAGAAAGAATTGGGTTATGTCATTTCAAATAACACAATTTTAAAAAGTCTTAATAAGCTTATTCAAGATTCTCCCAAAATTACTCTTAAGCAACAAACCGAGTTGTCAGGAATTGATATAAAAGAAAATGAAATATCCATCTCTTTTTTGGGTGGTGAGAGAATTAGTTCAAAACTTATCATTGGAGCTGATGGCATTAATTCAACTTTAAGGAAAAAAGCAAAAATTAAGACTAGGACCTGGAGTTATGATCAAAGGGCTTTTGTAGCAGGGTTAAAGACTGAAAAATTTCATGACTACACCGCCTGGCAGGTATTTACTCCAACGGGTCCAATAGCACTTTTGCCTTTTGATTTAATGGAAGGATCTAATATCTCACTTGTTTGGTCAGCTGAAATTGATTATGCGGAGAAACTTCAAAAGTTAACTCAAAAAGAATTTGTAAAAGAACTGGAAGAAAAGACAGAACAAATACTGGGAAAGATAGATTTAAAGACTGACATAAGATCTTTCCCACTTAATCAGTTGCATGCAAAAAGTTATTTTTCTGAGCGGATAGCCTTGGTAGGCGACTCAGCTCATTCTTTTCATCCTCTGGCAGGGCAAGGACTAAATATAGGTTTGTCCGATGTGACTAGTCTGAGTGCTGTTCTTATAAAGGAAAGGAGAAGAGGACAGGATATTGGATCCCAAAGAACTCTTAAAGATTATGAAAGCTCCAGAAAGATTCCAAATTTAACAATGGCTGCAATGATGGAACTTTTTAAAGAGGGATTTGAAACGTCAGACCCTTGGGTAAAATTAGGAAGAAATTTTGCTTTCAACATGGCTACTAAGAGCAGCACTCTAAAGAAAAGAGTTATAAAGGAAGCAGCGGGAATTACTTAATCTTGTCTTCTTTGTAGATTACGTGTTTTCTAGCTACAGGATCGAATTTTTTAATTTCCATTTTGTCCGGCGTCGTAGATTTATTCTTATCAGTTGTATAGTAATGCCCGGTTCCTGCTGTTGACACTAGTTTAATTTTCTCTCTCATATCTTTTCACCTCTTGATCGAATCTCTGAAAGAACTTTATCAATTCCTTTTTTATCTATTATTCTCATGCCTTTAGCAGATACAGTTAGGTTTACATATCTCTTTTCAGACTCAATCCAAAACTTGTGCTTATGAAGATTGGGTTCAAAAGTTCTTCTGCTCCTGTTTTTTGCATGAGAAACATTATTCCCCTTTAAGGGTTTTTTCCCTGTAACCTGACAAACTTTAGACATTATTCTTTAGTGGCTTCTTTTTTTGGAGCTTTCTCTTCTTTCTTAGGTTCTTTCTTTGAAGTTGATTTTTTAGCGGCTTCTTTTTTTGGAGCTTTCTCTTCTTTCTTAGGTTCTTTCTTTGAAGTTGATTTTTTAGCGGCTTCTTTTTTTGGAGCTTTCTCTTCTTTCTTTGGAGCTTTCTCTTCAACCTCTTCAGCCTTAACTTGATCAACAGCATCAACCTCAAGCTCTTTTACTGATTCTTCTTTCTTCTTGTTTTCTGTTTTTCCTTTTTTCCCAAAGCGTTTTTCAAATCTTTCAACCCTTCCACCTGTATCGACAAGTTTTTGTTTACCAGTATAAAAAGGATGACAAGAAGAACAGACATCAAGGTTTATGTCTTCCTTTAAAGTGGAACTGATCACAATAATGTTTCCGCAACTACAAGTTGCCTTTATTTCTGTGTATTCAGGATGTATTCCTTGCCTCATATCTAATCTTTATTCTTCAAATTTGATCGCGCACTATACCAGACCAAATCAACATGGCAAATTCAAAGAAATCTTAAAAAAACAGACTAAAATAGTAGTATGTCAGGAGATTTAATAGATGTTCTAATTCCAGTTCCCTTACTAGAGAATTTCACTTATAAGGTTCCAAAGGAATATAAAAATAAGAAATTTAAGAAGGGTTTACGACTCAAAGTTCCCTTTGGTAATAGAATAGTTACTGGAATTTTTTGGGCATATTCTGATTCGATTAAGTCTAAAAGAGCAAGCTACAAGTATATTAAAGAGATTTTAGATGAAGACCCTCTTTTAGATAAAACTTTACTAGACCTTGCTGATTGGGCGTCTCGTTATTATCACTACCCCCTAGGAGAAGTTATTTCTTATTTTTTTCCACCAACCTTAAGAAAAGGTGCAGAGGCGAGATTCAGGAGATCCACTTACTGGAAAGTTACTGACAAAGGGGATTTCTTTGATTTATCTATTTTTAAGAGAGCTCCTAAACAAAGGGAAGCCTTAGAGCTTTTAAGAGAGAGAGGAGATATGTCTCAGCAGTCCTTGAAGGCGTATGGCATATCAGCCCCAATATTAAATAATCTATCTAAAAAAGAACTCATTAAAAAATTAAGCATCGAGCAACCACCAATTCAATCTGTAGGTTCAGAAACTACAGAACAAAAAAAGCTAACGACAGAACAAAGAAAATCTATTGAAGTAATTTCTAAAGAACTTGGCAGCAGCAAGATCTTTTTGATTAATGGTGTGACTGGTAGTGGAAAAACAGAAGTCTATTTAAGGTGCATAAAACAATTAGTAGACCAAGGGAAACAAGCATTAGTTTTAATACCAGAAATAGGTCTGGCCCCTCAGGCAGAAAGAAGATTTAAAGAAATGTTTGGAGATAGGGTGGCTTCTTTTCACTCCGCTAAAAATGAAAGAGAACGTCTTGATGTCTGGCTAGGAGCACAAAGAGGCCTATATGACATAGTAATAGGGACAAGGTCTAGTGTTTTTATCCCAATGAAAAATTTAGGCATTATAGTTGTTGATGAAGAGCATGATGCTTCTTTTAAACAGGCGGATAGGTTTAGATACTCAGCTAGAGATATTGCCTTATACAGAGCTAAACTAAACAGGATTCCTACACTTCTTGCCTCAGCTACACCCTCAGTTGAAAGTATGTCTAATGCTTTGAATGGTAAATATAAATTACTGACTTTAAAGCATAGAGCCACGGGTGCAGATTTACCTACTTTTATCCCTTTAGACTTAAAGGGTAAGGTATTGGATGAGGGTTTTTCAGAGCAACTCTTAGAAGAGATCAGCAATGAACTAAATAAAAAGAACCAAGTGTTGGTTTTTTTAAACCGCAGAGGCTTTGCCTGCTCGTTAATTTGTAAGTCTTGTGGATGGGTTTCTTATTGTGATAGATGTGATGCTCACATGACACTTCACTCAAATCCTATCCAACTGCATTGCCATCATTGTGAACATAAAAAACCTTTGTACACAGAATGTCCTTCTTGCAAGCATAATGAATTCGAATCTTATGGTTTAGGTACAGAAAGGATAGAAACCTATCTGAAGAAAAGATTTAATCAATTTCCTGTTCTCAGAATAGATAGCGATTCAACTCGGAAGAAGAATGCTTTTACAAATTATTTAAAAGTAATTGATGAAGGCGAACCTTTAATATTGGTAGGAACACAAATGCTGGCTAAAGGTCACCATTTTCCTGATGTTACTTTAGTTGCAATACTAGATGCTGATTCAGGTATATTTAGTGCAGACTTCAGGGGTAGTGAGAGAGTAGCTCAATTAATAACTCAGGTTTCTGGAAGGGCAGGTAGGGAAAAAAAACCTGGAAAGGTCATTTTGCAAACCTATTGTCAGGAACACCCGCAAATGGAGGAATTGTTGAAAGGTGACTACGAAAGTTTTGTTAAAAAAATTATTAAAGATCGAGCTTCCACAAAATCGCCTCCCTTCTCTTTTCAAATTAAATTACAAGCAGAATCCTTTAATGGCTTGCAGTCGAGGGACTTTTTAGTGACTTGCCTAGATTACTTAAATAATACCCAACACTTGTCCAAGGGTATGAAGACAATTGGTCCCTTACCATCTTTGATGGAAAAAAAATCTGGAGTGTATAGATGGGAAGTTAGTTTTTTTTCTTCAAGTAGAAAATCGCTGCATAATCTTGTAGACCATTTGCAGCCCTTCTTATATTTACCCAAACAGACCAGAAAAGTTAGATGGTCAATTGATGTAGATCCTATTTCTACTGTCTAAAATTAGCTTAATTAAGCCCAGTTAACTCCAAACTAATTTTCCAAAGCCTTTCTGCATCCTCTTTACTTTTGGCAGCATTTGTTATCTTGGCCTTTTTGCAGTCTATAAAATACTCCCCTGAGATACTTGAAACTTCTTTCGAACTACATAAATAGATTGAAGTTTCTGCACCTTTGTCGCTCGGTTTAGCAAATAATGGAGAGACCCATCTAATAAGACTAGCAAAAAAAGCAAAATTCTCATTTTGTGCTCCTATCGAAGTTGATACAAAGCCCGGGTGTAAACAGTTAGTTGTTAATCCTTCTTCTTGATATAAGGAGGAAAGTTTCTTAGTAAAAAGAATGTTTGCTAACTTTGACTGGCCGTAAGCAACAAACATTTTAAATTCTTTTTCTGATTGGAGATCATTGAAGTTCATTGATTTAAGGAAGCGGTGTGCATCAGAAGAGACGTTAACTACTCGTTTAAGACCACTTTCTAAAATCTTTTCAATTAATAAATTAGTTAATAAAAAGTAAGCCAGGTGATTCACAGCAAAAACTTCTTCTAATCCATCTTCAGTAATCCTTCTTTCAGTATTCATAATGCCTGCATTGTTTAACAGTACATCTATCGGTTTATTTAAAGACTTATATTCTTCAGCAGCTTTTTCTATTTGCTTAAAGGAAGAGAGGTCAGCAATAATTGAATGAGGAGATTTACCCGATACCCTTTCAATTTCTTCTGTTAACTCTTCAGCCTTTTGTGGGTTTCTTGCAATAAAAAAAATGTTTGCTCCCATCTCACTTAATGCTAGCGCAGTAGATCTGCCTATACCGCTTGTAGCGCCTGTAATTAAACAATTCTTTCCTTCTACTAAACTCATTTAAATCCTTGTTATTAAATTAATTATTTTTTCTAATCCCACTTCCAATTTTCAATCCTTTCCAGAGGACCAGATTGTCTCGTGCTTGTATAAAAGAGTACTCAGCAACAACTTTATTATCTATTTCTTTAAGTTCAAGTTTTAAGAAACCGGGCGTTTCTACATTAAATTTTCCTTCTGGCTGTTCCTCTGGAGAACCCCCCGGGAGACTGCCTGTGCCTGAAATAAGCTGCCTCGTTCCTCTTCTTTCTCCTTCATCGGCGAGTACATGATTGTGTCCTGCTATATAAAGATCAAAGGTGCCAAATATGTCCGTTTCCAGAAATCTTGAGAGTTGTGGGGTCGCATTTTTTCTGTCTCCTGAACTGAATAAAGGATGGTGTGCTACTGCTATCGACAGCTCACACGAGGAAGTCATGTCTTCTTTTATCTTCCTTAACCAGCTTTTTTGTTCTCTTCTTTTATAAAAGAGATAAAGCTTGTCAAAAATAGTAGTGTCTAGAGAAAAAATACACAATTTACCGTACTTATTTGAGTAATAATTATTTGGATACACTATAAGTGAATTATTTTTTGCTATTTCTAGATAAGATTTAGGTTCTTTTTTGTAGTCATGATTTCCCAAGGTAAGGAAGAAAGGAATTTTCTTATTGAACACTTTATTAAAAGGCCGTAAGAAATTTGTTATAAATCTTGGATCATCTTTGGATGATATTCCATCTGGATAAATAATATCTCCAGTATGCCAAATGGCGTTGCATTCTGAATCTGCAAGCGCGTCAGCTACATTTTTTTGTATTTCATTAACATGACCTGTATCCCCTACAAAACAAAAGGTCGAATCCTGAGTAACATTAATCTCTTCTGAAAAAACAGGTAAAGCTAATACTAATAAGAAAAGTATCTGGACTAAAAGAAATCTATTTTTAAGTTTTATATCTATATGTCGTTTCATTTTTTTAATTAAAGTTTTATAGAAAAATTTGATTTAATTTCTAGACTTCGCTCTTCTTTTTTTTCTGAGTGATGAATTACTATCTGTATGTCAGGATGAGGTAAAAAAGTGACCATCTTTTCTGGCCATTCTATTATGGATATGGAGTTGTTAGTATTTAGATATTCTTGGATTCCAACATTAGTTAATTCTTTTTGGTGAGAAATTTGATAGAAGTCAAAATGAAAGACTAATAAGTTTGAGAGTTCATAAGTTTCTACAAGATTATATGTGGGGCTCTTTACCAGACCTTTATGCCCCAAGCCCTTAAGGAATCCTTTGCATAAGGTTGTTTTGCCAGCACCCAGTTCACCGATGAGAAATATTAAAACAGGGTATGAATTACTCTCTTTTAAAACCGAATTTGATATTTTCCCCCCAATGTCTTCGGTTTCTAGATTTCCGTTAGAAATCAAAGTGGACGAATTCATTCTTTATCTAAGAAAATATCTAATATTGCGAATTACATCAGTAGGGGTGATGGTCATACCCAGTTCCAAAGATCCTATATCTGCAGCTTTTGAATGCAGGTCAACAGCTGTTTCAGTTGCTTCAACTAAACTGAGACCCTGAGATATAAAACTACCTATTAAGCCAGCCAATACATCTCCCATTCCTCCTTTTGCCATACCGGCATTTCCTGCACCGCAAACACCTATTTCTTGTTTACTACCCTTTTTATAACAAACCAAAGAACCAGAGCCCTTAAGAACACAGACAGACCCAAGTTTCTTTTCTAATCTAATTACAGATTTAAATCGGTCTTTTTGAATTTCATATACTTCTGTATTAAGCAATCTAGCTGCTTCTCCTGGATGAGGCGTTGAAACCATTTTTTTAGGGGTGCCTGTACCAAATTTAAGTTTTGAAAGGAGGTTGAGCCCATCAGCATCAAGAACTACAGGCAAGTTCCTGCTTTTTGCTTCCATAAAAGTTCTTTGTAACATTTGTTCTGACCAAGCTGACTGGCCTAATCCAGGTCCTATCACCACCACCGTAGATTTAGTTAAAAGGGCTTCTAGATCTTGACCCGATTCTATTCCTGTCACCATTAATTCTGGACAAGAAGACAGTGCAGCTTCAACGTGAAGACTTCTGGTAGCCAAACTTACTAGACCTGAACCAGAGAAAACAGCTGCTTTTGATGCCAGAATCGCTGCTCCTCCGAAACCCTTGTCACCACCTATAACCAATACATGGCCAAAATCACCCTTGTGGGCATCTCCTTTTCTATTTTTTAGCTTAGGAAGATTTTTTTCCATATCTAAAAGATGACAATTGGTTTTAATTTGATTTTTAGTTGATGAAGAAATTCCTAGGTCATCAAACACAACATTTCCACAAGCAGTCCTGCCTATGGAAGTAAAGCAACCTCTTTTTCTGCCAATGAATGTTGCCGTTACATCAGCTTGAATATGTTCGCCTAATCCAATGCCTGTGTTTGAACAAATACCGGATGGTATATCAACTGAAAGTACAGGAGTATTTTTTGATTTATTATTAATTTCTAGAATCAGTTTAGATATCCTGCTCCTTACATTTCCCTTGATACCAGTTCCCAAAAGAGCGTCTACAATAACTGAGTCTCTCAAAGATTTCTTTTTAAAACTTGAAATAGAAATTCTCTTAACTTTTGAGCCTGTAGCTAACTCAAGAGCTTTTTTTGAAGCTCCTGAAATTTTATTAGATGGTGATGCTTGAATTAGAAATGACTCCAATCCTATTTCTTTAGCTAGATGGGCTATTAAATAACCATCACCCGCATTATTTCCATTACCGCAAAACACAAATACTTTTTTAGTATTAGGCCAGTTGTTAAGCAAGACATTAAAGGAGAATTCAGCTGCTCTTTGCATCAAAGTGAAAGCAGGAACTTTCTGTCTTCTTATGGCTAGGCTATCTAGTTTTTTAGTTTCTTGAGATGTGTATAACTTTATAGTCATCTTTTTTGTTACCTAATTATAGCCTCTTCAAACTTTCTCTAATAAACTGCTTTGACTTTAACAACTATTTATTAGACTAATTTTTATTTATGAGTGATTTTATAATCAAGTTAGAACCTGAGGATGAGTTTAACCACAGTCCTGATTCTTCAAGTAATTACAATGAAAGCATGTATTTCAATGTTTTTGACCATGATACCAAAATGGGAGGATGGTTTAGGTTGGGCAATAGACCCAATGAGGGCTATGCTGAAATGACCTGTTGCCTTTATCTTCCGGATGGAAGAATAGGCTTCATGTTTGGCAGACCGAGAATAAAAAACAATGATGAATTTAATGCAGGCGGAATGGTTTTCAAGGTTTTGGAACCCTTTAAGAAATTAACTATCTCATACAGTGGAAAGATTCTTATTCTGGATGATCCAAAACAAATGGTTGATCCCGGCAAGGCTTTTAAATCCAATCCAACTGTAAATTGTGATGTTCAGGTAGAAATTCTTGGGATTTCTCCAATGTTTGGTGGAGAAACAATAAGAAAAGATGGAGCTGCATTGGATACAGATCCCGAGAAGAGTTTTTCTAAAGCTCATTATGAGCAACACACCTCTGGAAAAGGATCAATTAAAGTTGGAGATGAAGAGTGGAAGATTCAAGGATATGGATTGAGAGACAAGAGTTGGGGACCTAGGTATTGGCAAGCGATAGAGTGGTACAGATGGTTGACTATTAATATAAATCGAGACGTAGGTTTTATGTTGAGCATCGTCCATCAAGGAGAAGGGAAGGAGCGCAGAGGCGGCTTAGTCCTAAAGAATGGAGCCTATGAGACCATAAAAGATTGTTCTATAGAAAGTGAGTACGATGAGGATTATTACCAAAACAACATTAAAGCCTGGGCTAAAACAGATAAAGATGAATATGAAATAGAGGGAAAGGTTCTTTCTCTCATACCCCTGAGAAATAAAAGAGAAGATCCTGAAGGAAAAATGTTAACGACTAGAATAACAGAAGGCATGACAGAGTATAGTTACAAAGGGCAAGTTGGATATGGAATGTCTGAATATTTAGATCAGATCGTAAATGATAAGCCTTTAGGACCTTAAAAAGTGAAGATAAGTGCAGTTGATCAGTCTCCAATTTTTTCAAACACAGATGCAAACTCAGCAATTAGAGAAACAATAGAACTAGCTAAATTTTGTGATTCTATTGGTATGCATAGATTTTGGGTAGCTGAGCATCACGGTTCTGATTCTTTTGCAGGGTGTTCTCCTGAAATATTTATCCCTTCTTTAGCAAACGAAACAAGTTCAATTCGAATAGGTTCTGGTGGAGTTATGTTAATGCATTACAGCCCATATAAGGTTGCAGAGAATTTCAGGCTTTTAGAATCTTTATATCCTGGAAGAATAGACCTTGGTTTGGGAAGAGCACCGGGAAGTAACCCTTCTCAAGCTGGGGCTTTAGCCTACGGTTCTAAAACCACAAGTCCAGAATTCTTTACTACTAAAATGAATGACTTGAGATCTTTTTTGATCGGAGAGAAACCAGAAACAGAAGCTTTTGAGTCAGTAGATGTAACTCCCGGTTTAGGTAATTTACCCGAGACCTGGCTTTTAGTTTCCTCTGAAAACGGTGCAGACTTAGCTGCTTTTTTTGGTTTGCCGATGTCCTTGGCCCATTTCATTGAACAAGATTGTTTGCATTTAGCTGATCGTTACAGAAAAAATTTTAAACCTTCAGTGTTTTCTAAAGTTCCAAAAGTAAGTGTGGGTATTTTCGCTATATGTGCAGAAAGTGATGAAGAGGCGATCTCGCTATCGGCCAGTGCTTCTGCTTGGAGAAAAAGAGTGCAGCAAGGTAAATCTTCAAGTTTCCCTCTGGTAAAAGAGGCTCGTAAAGAATTTAAAGAAACACGCAGTAATCCATTGGGTGAAGGGCCAAAAAGGCCATTTGTGGGGTCTAAAAATACCATTTATGAGAGATTGCAACCTTTAATCAAGACAGCAGATCCTGAAGAGCTGAAGATAATTACAATTTGTGAACCTTTTGAGGCAAAAACTAATTCTTATAAATTAATCAAACAACTATTTGACTAAAACTAAATAAAAAAGTGTTTAATTTTTCGTATGAAAAAAGAGTATTAAGTTCTGGGTCTCCCTGGCACTTATTCTGTTTATCCAATTTGTATTTTGCTCAAGGCCTCCCCAATGGATTCTTATTTTTTGCTCTCAATACTTATTATGCCTCTCAGGGCGCTACGGTAGCAGAGCTAGCTAAATTTTCCTCTCTTTTACTTTTGCCCTGGATTCTTAAAGGCCTTTTTGCTCCTTTAATAGATACCTTCACTCTTAGAAGATTTGGAAGAAGAAGATTTTGGATCCTATCTAGTCAGATAGTAATAATTAGTCTTTTACTTCTGTTGACTTTATTAGGGTCCAATTTGCCTATTTCTTCTATGGGGCTTGTTGTAATGACAATAAATTTTTCTATAGCTTTCCTTGATTTATCCACTGATGCCCTTGCAGCAGATAGTTTAGATGAAAAAACTTTAAGTAAAGCCAACGGTTTAATGTGGGGGAGTAAAGTAGTTGGAAATGCCATAGGCATGGGTTTAGGAACTGCTCTTTTCTTTTCTTATGGGATTCCATTTGGAATAGCTGCTCTGATAGCAATTATGATTCTAATTTTTTTAGTTCCATTTTTTTCCAAGGAACTTGATTTCAAGGTTGGTTACGAGACCTATTCTTTGAAAAAGAACTTTTTACCTCCGATGGAGTTATTAAAAGAAATTAGCAAGGTTTTTTTTGACCCCAGAGCTAAGTGGGCTGTCATTTTTATTTTATTTATTAATCTCGGACTGGGTGTTTTTGAACCTGTTTACAACAAATTCTTTTTGGAGGAACTTAATTGGACTGGAGAAATGATAGGTAATTTAAGAAAGTGGAGTTTGCTTGCAGGAGGAGCAACAGGACTTCTTATAGGTTTACTTGGGGTCTATTATCAAAGACATTTTCTACTTTTTCTTTTTATAGGTATTCAAATAATGGTTTATGGTTTATTAGGACTATATGTCGATCAAATATCCACTTCCTTTGCTTACGCTATTATTTTTGCTTTGGATATGACTGGAGCTGCAATCTCAGTTTTGTATTTCGCTATATTTATGTCACTTTGTACATCACAGACTAGTGCTACCAATTTTGGTATCTTCATGGCATTACTAAACTTATCTAACTATACAGGCAATCAAATAGCACCAGGATTAGTAGAAGCATATAGTTATTCTGGAGCTTTCTTGTTCTGTTCTTTATCTTTAATTCCTGCAGCTCTATTAGCTTTTAAACTGGTTAGAAGAAACTCAGTCGAGACTACTTAGAAATTCTTTTAAATGCTCTCCAATTTCGTGTGGAGAAATTTCTTGAATGAAATGACCACCTTTCACAGTCACTTCTTTCTGGTTTGGCCAGAGTCTCGATCTTTCTCTTGTTTTGCCAACTAATATCGCACCCGGATCTGCATTAATAAATAACTTCGGTATATTACTTTCAGATAAATAAGATTCGTAATCAGCAGCAATTTGGACAACACTCTCTGGCTCTCCGGCTATTGGAATTTGTCTAGGCCAAGTTAAAGTTGGCCTTCTGTCCTCTCCTGGGTTTTCAAAAGGTTTCATGTAAGTTTCCATTTCAGCTTCCGTTAATGCACCATCACCCGCCAATACTCTTTCAACAAATATATTTTTTTCTAGGACCATTTCTTCTCCGGCTTCAGACCTAAAGCCCTGAAAAATGCTTCTACCATTTTCAGGCCAATCTTCCCAAGACTCAATTGGACCTATGATGGCTTCCATATAAATAATACTTTTCACTTTGCTGGGGTTTAGTCTTGTCCAGTTAAACCCCAAAGCAGAACCCCAGTCATGGATTACAAAGTTGATATTATCCAAGGAAAGTTCTTCAAAAAGTTTGTAGAGATATTTAGCGTGTTCTTCAAAGGTATAACTATTGGGTCCAGGATTCTCAAGTTTTTCTGAGTCTCCCATACCTATCAAGTCAGGAGCAATAATCCGACCGGCGTCTTCAGCGTAAGGCATGATATTTCGCCAGAGATATGAAGATGTGGGATTCCCATGCAAAAAAACCGTCGGATCTCCTTGACCTTTGTCCACATAAGCCATTTTCTTTCCAAGAATTTCTATATATTTCTTTTCGTAGTTGAACTCACTAGAAGCTTTCTCGTTCATATTTTATTCCTTATAAGGTTAGTAATTATATTTTTTATCCCATGTGATTAATAAAGCGGGGAACAACAGTAGATCAATTATTAGGGCTGATAAAAAAGCTATTGAAGAAAAAAGCACAAATCCATGTATGGGTATAAAGAAAGCCTGCAATAAAACTAAGAAGCCTAGAATTAGACTAAAAGAAGTAATGATTAATGCAAATCCAACCGTTTCGAAAGCATACAATACAGCCTCTTCAGCTTTAAGGTTCTTTTCTCTTTTAGCATGCAGATATTTGCTTAGAAAGTGCACCGTAAAATCAACAATAATTCCTAAGGTGGTGCCCATCCCAATTGCCACAAGCATACTGATTTCACTGCTAACTATCGCCCAAATACCAAAAGCTACTCCAATAGGCAAAAGGTTGGTAACCGAAGTTAACATTCCATATCTTAGAGATCTAAAAAATAGAATGATTGTCGCTGTTATTAAAACTATACCTATTCCAAGGGCATAAATAAGTTGAGTCATTAACATCTTGGACATGTGAGCAAAAATAGGCCTTATACCTGTCCCGATAGAAACCATATCTTTCGGCATATTCTCCGAAGCATAATTTTCCACTGTCTTAGCAAATTCTCTATATTCCACTGCTCCCAATTCTTTTAGAGAAGCAACCAATTTAATAGACTCTTTGTTTTGGCTAATAGAGTTAGTTAAATCTAAACCATAGGGCAGGGACATCTCATAGAAAAAAAGGTATTGAGCGCTGAGATCAGGCTCTGTTGGGATTACATTCCACTCTTCTTGTTTGCCATGGAGAGTTTTGTTGAGATTCTTCATGATCTTTGAAAGTGAGCTAACGTGAAGCACTTCCTTATTTGAGGCCAACCACTCAGAGAACTTATCCACTTCTCGCAAAAACTCCGGATCAGATACTGTGCCTTGGCTATTTAACTCATAACTAACAGGGAAAGTTCCTCCAATTCTTTGGCTCATCCATTTACTGTCAGCAGCTGAAGTTGTGTATCTTTCAGAATAAAACTCTAAAGGATTGTCATTTGTATTGTTCAGAGGGATAAAGGCCATTAATAGACAAGAGATAACTGGGACAATCACCAATAATCTTTTGTAATTCTTAATGCTAAATCTACCGAGCTTTCTAGCAAAATTCTTTTGAAAGTTAATATTTTTTGATTGCTTCACATTAAAGTAGCTCACGATTGGAGCAAGCAATAGCACAGTAAATATAAAAGCTAAAAAGACGCCGACTGCTACTCCATTGCCTATACCTCTTAAGGGTTCTACAGGGGCTAGGTTTAGAGACAAGAAACCAATAGCGGTTGTTAGAGAAGTAAGAAACAGGGGTTGCAAGTTCAACTTAAGACTTGCGAGCATTGCTTCTTTGCTTTTTCTAGAAGAGTCTAGATTTTGAAAGTACAGGGTGAATAAATGAACACAATCAGCGACCGCTAAGGTTGCAATTAAGATTGGGACCATAATGAAAGGTTGGGCTATGTCTCCGCTCATAAAACCTATAGATCCCATTGCAGTTACAACACTAATTAGGATAACTAAGAAAGAACCAGCAACAGCTACTAGACTTCTCAAAAGTAAAAAAAGTGTTAGTAGAATTACCAAAATCGCTGAAGGCAGTAGTTTTGGCATTTGCGCCTTAAGCAACATTGGGCTCTGATACTCCATGTAAACAATGCCCGAAATTATTAGATCAACTTCAGGGTGGTTTTTTCTAGCCTCCTCTAAGAAACCTAATACATAGTTTAAGGAATCTTGATATTCGCTTTCAATGTCTTTTCTTGGTGGGTCAAAAACAATGTTTATTAGAGAGGTTTTTTTGTCTTTAGAAATAATTGCGCCATAAGCAAGTTCTTCTTCTTCAATAATTAATTCTTTTTCTTTTAAGGTCTTCAGGTCATAAGTACTAGAGCCTTCTAAAAAAGGCTCAATGTACAAGTCATCACCATCTGCAGAGACGTAAGAATAGTTGGATAAAGAATCAATTCTTAATGAATGTGGAGTTTTCCAAGCCTTTTCTGTTAAGTCTTCAATTAAAGACAAAATTTCATTGGTAAAAACAGTTCCTTCTTTTACTCCGATACCAATTACTGCATTATCCATAGAAGAATAGGTGTCTTCTATCTTCAAGTGCGAAGTTGTTAGAGTGTCATTTTCAGGGAAGAAAACATTTATATCTGGATTAAAATTTATCTTTGAAAGTCCTTGGGCCAATCCAGCAAGAATTAGAAGAGAAATAATTATACAAAGGGGCCTGTATCGGATAATGGTTTCGGCTAAGTAATTAACATTGAGTAATTTTTTCATTAAGTTAATTGCCTAAATAATAGATAAATTCAAATCTAACAAAATCATCTTGTTTCAAATATTCAAACATTTTTTGGATACTGTTTGAATTGTTTCCTCCATTAAAATAAATAGATTCAAAGGAAAGTCTGCAACAATTTCTGACTCTTCGAGAAGCTTCTACGAAAACATTAGTTTCTCCTGTTTCATCGTTTCTCATAACACCTGAAAGAATTTGAGAATCATACATGTCATTAAAAGTTAATCTTGTTCCTAATGCCAAAGGGGATTCTTGATACCGATCATCGTAATTGAATTCCATTATCCATCCTAAGTCGAGCCTTGAACTTAATATTCCCACTTGGGTGTATTCAAAACCGGCAGTAGCTGCCGAAAACCTATCTCCCTGGCCTGATCTACTGATGGCTTCAAGTTTAAGTGCTAGTCCACCCACAATGTAGAGAGCCTCCAGGCCTGTCTGTTCAATTACTCCATAGTAAGGGATCTTTAAACTTATACTTTTATTAATAAATTCAGGTTCTCTAGAGGTTCCTGAAAAATGAGAAAGAGCTAACTCCAGATCACGATAGGATTGACTCCATCTAAAAGCAAAATCAGTTCTTAAGTTTTCAGCACTAGATTCATACATTGCTGAATCGGTATCTATTAGGAAGGGTGCTCTAAGCCTTCCTTTTTCTCCAGCAAAAGTCCTCTCCCTAAAACCCAGAAGTGCATAGATATCCAGAACACCCCAATCTCTTTCTAGAGACAAATTAATCAT
>UINC01001167.1_pt1 | contig 27169 bp, 26 predicted proteins | sample 5385821 | NCBI WGS metagenome assembly UINC01 (sample SAMEA4666929, study PRJEB26691) | marine metagenome | isolation source: Pacific Ocean | place: Pacific Ocean | collected 2011-10-13 | reverse complement strand
TACACCAATTCCAGCTTATCATTTCCTTGTTCCATATCATCCTCCATGATTGATTTATAACAAAGACGCGTCAAACCAATTTTAACGAGCCGGGACAAAAGTTTAGCATATCACAAAATAGCTTTGCGAAACAACTAAAACTAAAGAAAATAATGACAAATACCGAAATAGTACTTAGCGAATATTCAGTTAACAGGCTCTAAATCCGGATTCTCCCCGCGGTTACGTCCAACCTTTGACATTGCTCTCCAGACACCGTCTATTTTTACTTGAGCAATATCAGCTGTATAATCAGTAACACATGGGCCGTCATTAGCAAAGAGAGACGAGCCAACCGCATATATGTCCACCGGAACATCCAGTTTCTCAAAACGTGAAATTTTTGCCGTGTTAAATCCGCCGGACACAACAATCTTGACGCTAGAACACCATTCGCGCGCGCGCTTAGTCCATTCCCCTGGCAAATCCCATTTTTCCCAGGCGGAATCTACTGCATTCCGAACGATAAAAACCAGGCGCGGATTGACGCCCATATCAAGTTCGGCCTGCCCCAACGGTGTTACCGAAACATCCCGAATTGAAGAACTGGTGTCTAGCCGGACTCCAAAAAGTTGGTAGCGCTGCGCCTCAACTTCATTTCCTGCATCCATCAACTCACGGTAACGCATAAACATACGCTGCATCACAAGCAGAGAATCTTTAACTGAATCATTATTGAAATCAACCAGGGCAATTCGGGGAATTTCAGGCGCACAGGCAGTGGCGAATGCCATCATCGTTTCAGCGGTATCACCAAAAAAACAGGCAATTGAAGCATGTGCTACCGTTCCTCCTCCGGCACCGCCCCACCAGTCACCCTGAGCATCGGTTGAGATGTAAGGCCCGACACGAAGTTGATGATCATGATTGAAGCGCTGCACTGCTACATTATATGCGTAACCGTCCGCGGCCTGAACTTCGTGCAAATCAAAACGTGCGGGAAAGAATAAAACGGGTTTCCCTCGTGCTGACATTAAGGTTTCATAAACATTAGTAGCAACACGGCTTGAACGGGTGAGCAGTCCCAGTGTCGGTGTCTCCAAAAGTGCAAAGTCACGGTAACGTCCGCGAACCCGAATCACGGGTTGAATAGTTTTAGGGTCACCACTGTAAGTCACAGTTGCTCCGTCATGCACAGCCTCAACTTCCAGGCGATTCCACGTATTGACGAATTTGCCATTTCCGTTAAAATATCCACTGCAATGCCTTAGCATCGTCAAGGCTTTGTCCACTCCGGCAATCACCACTTTTCCAGTACGGCGGGGAAACCACTGCATTTCCACTTCCAGATTTCCAACTTCTGTATTTGACAGATCAACCTCTGCCAAACGTAAAGCTTCTCCCTTGAATAAATATCCCTGCTCCGCTAAAGTACTGAGCATCACACCGATATTTTCAAAGTATTTATCGGAATACCATCCACGGCGCATCCGTTTGAAGTCAATTTTAAAGACGTCATTTGTCAGACGTTCATGGTTAAAAATTGTCATAAAATATTTTATAAAGTGTTGTTTACTGAAGCTCAATAAATCTGTAAAAAGTCGTAAGACCCACCATTTGTCATTTTGACCGTAAGGAGGAATCTTACATATTAGCGCAGTAGCTAGAAAAATCCTCGTTCCGTAAGAAATGATCCGGTTTCATGAAGTAACTATCCAGCCTCAACAGGAGACCACATCTCCCAACGCTCGAGAAATTCCAGCAAATGTTCTTTGCCCGGAAGAGTTCCTTCTGTACTGAGCAAATTCCGGACACGTGCCTGTTCTTCCGCATATTGCCGCTTATCAAAAAAACCGCCAAAAAATGCCATCCGCAGCCAGATCAAATAGGTAGTCAACGCATCACATTCGTTGTAGGCGACAATTTCCGCCAGGCGACCCTCCAGCCACATTGGCGCAACCTCCTCTCCGCTTACCCCCATTTTTCCGGGAATTCCGCAAACTGTAGCGGTTTCATTCAGTGAAGGATTTGACTTTCCGTAGGAACCTAGAATTTCGATCAAATCAACATGTCCTTCATTGTTTCGTGAGACAAAATAATCATAGCCATCCCAGGGTTTATCGGGTCTTTTTGCGAATTTTGCGGCTTGCACACCTTTTGCGACAGCGCGCTGCACGAGAATTTTCAGGTCAGCTTTTGCTGAATTGAAGCCAACCAGTTGAGGTTTTATCTCACCAACCGCTTTGAGGAAACGTGACAGTATTTCGGCCTCAGCGTTCTGTTTTGGGTCAGCGGAATCATGAGGCAGTGCCGTCAAGGACAAAGCCACTTCACTGTTTTCCTTTACTGAACGAACAACCGCGGCAATGGAGATTACCCGGCAAATGGTTGTTTTGAGGTAAGGCATCGGATTCTCTTCATCCGCTCCGCCTTCTTCCCACATTTTCTGAATCACCTCTGCATCAGTTGTCTCTTCCGCAAGTTGAAAAAGCCTGCGTCCCGCTTCCGGATCCGGCACCCATTCCGCGTCAAAGGCCCAGACATCTTTGTTGACTGTTTTGAACATAATTCTTCCCCTTTGCTAAAGTGAAATGCCTCTCAAAGTCTAACGATTTACACAGGTATTCACAATCTAAACTATGATAGTGCAGGGGTTGATGTCAAGAAGGTAAGGAGAATATATTTTATCGGAGACATTGACTGAAGTGTTGATGTTTTGGATGAAAATGGTAACTACTGTCATCTGGTTGATTGTCGTGAATAAAAAAAGGGGCGACCCCCCTTTTTACTACGCTCGCTTGTCATAAATCGTGCAATTGTTTATACTGAAAATGATTCACAAATTTTTCCTGCATACTAAGTTCATAGACGCAAAATCCAAACTACATGAATCTCAGCATAACTATCATCGGTCACAATGAAGTTGAACATTTACGGGAATTACTACCTCAACTGAAATGGCCAGATGAAATTGTGTATGTCGACTGCGAAAGTCATGATGGCTCTCTGGAAGTCGCGCGGGAGGCCGGCTGTCGTGTATATTCACGCCCGAACAATACCAACCTGAATGTCAACAAAAGTTACGCGATGGAGCAGGCAAATGGGGATTGGGTTTTTTACGTGGATCCGGATGAGCGGATTCCGGAATTTTTGGTATCTGAAATCGAAAAAGTAATTCAAGGTACAACAAATTCAGCTTTTAAACTGAACCGCCGCAATCATTATTTTGGAAACTGGCTACGTCACGGTAGTCAATATCCGGACACGCAGTTACGTTTATTCCGGAAAGATTCCGCGCATTTTCCGAATCGGCATGTGCATGAAAAATTGGTGGTTGAAGGCAGCATCGGCAAATTAAACAATGATATGCTGCACTTTCCTTACCTGAACATCAGCCAGTTTTTAAGCAAGTTTGATTTCTATACCAGAGTGGAGGCGGGTTATCTTCGGGATTCCGGAGTGCGGATAACTAGCGGGAATTCTCTGCGCTTTTTAGTGCTCAAACCGTTTAGCCGTTTTTTCCGACGCTATTTTCTCAAAGGTGGATTCCGTGACGGCTTGCCCGGTTTGTTCTGCGCAATTTTTGACGCGCTGAATTTTGTTGTACGTTATTTTAAGCTTTGGGAATTGACACAGAATCCGGGGTCAAAGAGCAAATCCTGAATTCCGTAAGTTGTAACGAATCTGTTTTCAGGAGGACGCACCGTTACGGAGAAAGTTGATCATCCAGTTTGTGATCACCTGGGGCTGAATTGATTGTTCAAGTGATTTTACTCCTGCTGCAAAAATTTCTGGACCCAAAATTTCTTCCCGTAATTCCAACAATGCTTTTGTATATGTTTTCTCAAGTTCAGGATGTCCCTGAAAAGTCAGGATATGATCTTCAATCTGGAAAGCGGCTATAGGACAAAGCTCATTTTCTGCAAGCAACTCTGCTCCTTCCGGAAGTTGTGTGACTTGATCCTGATAAAAAACCAACAACGAAAAGTTCTCCAACGCGGGATATAGCCAGGATTTTGTCGCCGTTTTGTGAAAAGACTGAACGCCTGCACCCCAGCCTTGTGAGGCTTTTTCAGCTTTTCCTCCAAGAGCTCTAGCAACCATCTGGTGTCCGAAGCAAATGCCCAAAAGCGGATGTTTCTTCCGGTGCAGTTCAACTACAAACTTTTCCAATTTACGAATCCATGCTTCGTCGTCATAGACACTGAAGCGGCTGCCCGTGATCAAATATGCGTCACACTCCTGAGGTGTTTGAGGGTATTGCTCAAGCCGCATGTCAAAAACTGCAAACTGTAATTCCGGATCTATGCTTTGAAAAAGTGAGATGAACATCCCTGGATAGTCTCCATGTTCATCGCGGAAATTTTCATTGGTTGCATCACATTGCAGTATACCAATTCTCATAAGACGTCAGGAAAGTATCGTAAAAGTTACATGATCTTTTTATCTTCAAAGTATTGAAGAAGAAGTTTGTTGAAAACCAGCATGTCACGATAATCAATCTCACCAATATTTGCAATCCTGAAAGTATCCTGTTTTGCACCTTTTCCGGGATAAATGGTGATATCGTTTTGATAAAAATAATCGTGCATCTCCATAAAATCATATCCCGGGGAATCAGGTTCAACAATTGCGGTTAACAATTTTGAATGTTGAGATTTAGGCAGGAGGAGTTCCAGACCGGCTATTTCAAGACCATCCAGCAATGTTTCATAGGACTTAACATAACGCGCGGTGCGTCCTACCTGAGTTTCCACAAAAAACTCATCCAGTGCCTGATTAAGAGCATAAACGATTTGCACAGGCGGAGTGAACTGAAATTGGCCTGTTTTTTCAATATAGCTGTGATTACCCCACAGATTCAGGTACAAATTACGTGGCCGAATTTCTGCAGTTTTGGCAAGTTTTTCTTTATTGGCAATCACAAAACTTGTACCCGCCATGCCCTGGATGCACTTGTTTGACGAAGAAATTAAATAATCAATAGGTAGTTCACGCATGTCGATCGGCAGGCCGGCATAAGATGACATCGCATCCACAATCGAATCTATTTCGTATTTCCGGCAAAGTTCCAGCAGTTCCGGAAGTGGATTGAGCATTCCGGTAGTTGTTTCATGATGCACAAAAACAAAATGTGTCAATTCACTGTCTTCTTTAAAAATAGCTTCCACGGTATCGACATCCGGATAATCCCCCCAGACCAACCGATGTGTGCGGTACGGAATTCCATAAGCCTGAATAATTGTTTCGGCGCGTTTGCCGTAGGCACCGTTGTCGAGAATTAATATCTTTCCCTCTGGAGGCACCACCGAACTCAAAGCGGCTTCTACTCCCGCAGTTCCGGAACCGGTAAAAATAACTGCGGTGTGCGTCAATTCACCATTGACTACCTGCACGACTTTGTTTAAAACATCTTGTGTCAGCTCACCAAATTCCTGCTCACGTGGACAAATGTCCGGAACCAGCAACGCCTCTTTGACACTGTCCGTCGTTGTGGCTGGTCCGGGATTTAAGAGAATGTTGCGTTTCATGGATCAAATTGCTTGAAATGTTGAAATATAATGAAAGTTCCGTTCTGATAATTTCTAATTCTACAAATATTTATGTTATCTGTAAAATGCAAATAAACAATTCTTTCGATTGATCCTATCAATAGAAAGAACTCAGCATTGACGATGTTGATTGACAGCCTTCATAGTTTTCGTTTATTTTAGATGCAAACGAAGGCAAGATTAAAGTCTTCAAAGCTATAATTTTTTCAAAAGAGACATGAAGAATACTATTGATATGGACATTTCCACTGAAGTTCAGCAAGCACTAAAAACAGGACAGCCGGTAGTAGCGCTGGAGTCAACGATCATTTCACATGGAATGCCTTATCCGCAAAATTTGGAAACAGCACATGCAGTGGAAAATATCATCCGGGAGGAAAGTGCTGTGCCTGCCACAATCGCCATCATGAACGGCCGGATCAAGATCGGCCTGAGTCAGCATGAACTTGAGCAATTTGCAAAGCACACTAGTCACCTAAAGGTCAGCCGTCGTGATTTACCGTTAGTACTTTCACAAAAACAAAGCGGCGGTACCACAGTTGCGGCAACCATGATTTGCGCTAAATTAGCCGGAATTGCCGTTTTTGTAACAGGCGGAATCGGCGGTGTACACCGTGAAAACGAAAAAACTATGGATATTTCAGCTGACTTGATGGAACTAGCTCAGACAAATGTCGCTGTTGTCTGTGCCGGAATAAAATCCATCCTCGATATCCCACGTACTCTTGAATATTTGGAAACACAGGGTGTGCCCGTAATTGGTTACAAAACGGAAGATTTCCCGGCTTTTTATACGCCTGCAAGCGGATCTTTGGTGCAGTCACGTTTGGACACGCCTGAAGAAATTGCGCGCTGCATGAAAATTAAATGGGAGCTTGGATTAGGCGGAGGACTCGTGATTGGCAATCCTGTGCAACAAGAAAATGCCATGGATGAGGCTATCATTCAACAGGCAATATCCGCAGCGCTAAAAGATGCGGCCGAAAAGGAAATTGAAGGCAAAGACGTGACTCCGTTTTTGCTGGAGCGAATCAACCAACTGACTGAAGGGAAAAGCCTAAAGAGCAACATTGCGCTAGTCTGTAATAACGCACGTCTTGGAGCAAAAATAGCTGTCGCTTATCAAGCTCAGCTTTGATCCATCTGCGCAACCTGGGTCTTTAATTCGGAAACAGCAAGTTCAACCAGAGAAGAGGCAATCGATTTCTCTAAAGCTTTGTGGACAGAACCTGTGACAATCTCTTTCAATTCTTTTTCTGTGAATCTGTAACTTTCACTACTTGGAAAGTCTTCATCATCTTCATCCAAATTATCGAATACAACACCGTCTATTTCCAGAAGAGTTGAATCTTTTTCGTCAAATACTGTTTCCCGGTCAAAGTCCATGAAAGCATCTTCTGCTTCATCCCAACTGTCAAAAACTTCTTCCTGGACTTCCGGAGACGTCTCATAGTCTGTTTCCGTATCGAATTCAACATCATCGTCCTCCAAATCATCAAGTCTATCAATCACAGATTCCTCAAGTTCCCCAACTATTCCATCTTCAGAACCATCATCTGCTTCCAGCACATCTTCTTCAAGCAGGTCGCCTAGTTCTTCCGTCATGATATCAGCAAGAAATTCTTCTGAATCTACCTCAGCCTCTGTTATTCCTTCAGCTACATTGCCTTCAGCCGCAATTGCCGCTGTTTCAATTACTTCTTTTTCCAGAGCATCTTCAAATTCTTCTTCTTCAGCTTCGAATTCTGTTTCATCGGATTCAAGAGCTTCCATTTGCTCACTCAACTCCTCCAGTTCACCAAGTGCACTTTCTTCGTTATCTTCCTGACCATTAAAACTGTCCTGTACCATAGAACCTATTTCCGCATCATCCAGATCCAAATCGAGTTCTTCCTCAAATTCATCTGCTGAAGTTTCAAACACAAATTGCTCTACATCCTCAACTTCCAAATCCTCCTCAAATTCCTCATCTGCTGAATCAGACAGCTGCATATTATCAAAGGGGCTTTCTGCCTCAAGCTCATTATCATCTGTGCTTTGCTGCAGTTCGTAGTTATCCAGTTCACTCCCATTTTCTGCTGAGTCTTCGCTGATCTCCATGTCCTGAGGCATTGTCGCTGCAGGCGTTCCAAAAGAAGAAAGATTTTTAGGATATTCCGGCTGAAAATCTTTTTGCTCCAAACTGATATCGGTCAAACCTTCTCTGAGTGTCTGCTCCAAATCAGGAGGGCGTGACCATATTTCGCCTGGATCCTCAAAATCATTAACCGCAAGATCAATCTCTGTCAACCCTGCTCGCAATTTTTGTTCCGGTTCTTCATCCCGATCAACAGCGCTGCTTTCTGTAAGTCTGCTTTCAGCAAATTGATCTTCCAAACCGGAATGTCTAAGCTGCTCCAGGCCGTCTGCAACAGACTCTACCTCAACCGGAACAGTTGCCAATTCAGTTTCTACGGAATTGGTTTCAAGCTCATCTTCATCGAGTTTAAGATCAAATTCAAAACCATCGTCCATTTCGAGTTCGTCCTCCGGAATTTCCTCCACAACAGCGTTCATTTCAGTGTCGGCACTTTCTTCCAACACATCAACCCTCATTTCGTTTGCATCCTGCGTCGATTCTTGTTCCTGAAATGCACCGTCCGTCTGGTCTTGAATAAGCTGGTGATTCTCCAGAATAATTGAATCCATGTTGCTGCCTGGAGAAGAGCCTGATCCCATCCCGGATGTGCTTTGCTTAAAACCATCCAACTGCAGAGCTTCTTCCTCAGCGTTTGCAGCAGAGATCTTTTTCCCATGTTTGATTTCTTTTAATTGATTGTCAATTGTACTCATATCAATCAAAAAATCTTCATCATCTTCGTACGGTTCTGAACCAAAGTTTTCATCCAAAGTTATAAAAGGGCTTAGCTGTTCCTGAAGCATCGAGGCTTCAAAGGGTTTACGAAGCAATCCGTTTATTTTAAGTTCTGAAAGTAAATGCTCGTCAACCTCGTCTTTCGCATATGCAAGCAAGATAATCGGTGTATTTTTTAAGTCCGATTCTGCACGAATCGTCCTGCATGCCTTGTAGTTTCGTTCACTGTCAGAATTACTGAGAAATATTAAATCCGGTTTCAAGTCAGATGTCTGCTGAACAAATAAATCTGGATCTGTCTCCTGGCGAATTGTTATATCACTTTCCTTTAAAGATGCAGCAATTACCAGTTGAATCGCTATATTTTCCTCAAGTACAAGAATAATTTGGGTCATAGATTTTATTGTCCAGATTCTTAAAGTGCAATTACAAAGTCACCAATTTGTTGTATCTCTCAATACTAATCCAGTGCTTTTATGCAAGTTAATGTCCTAATTTCTGCACAAATATAAAGATTTTTTGTTTATTTACTTTGTACCTTTTTTGTAGAAACTTTATCTTAGATAAAGAATTTTTTATCTTAACTAACAAAGATCCGGAAAAGTGGCTTTCAAAATAATCCCAAAATACATTGCGTCAGAATTTATCCATTATTTTCTGTTGTTTCTCAGTTCTTTTGTATTGATGACACTGGTCGGAAATTTTTTTGGCAATTTAAGTGATGTATTTTCTAGTTGGTCAAGTTTTTTAGAGTTTCTTCAGGAGACAGCTTTGCTACTACCTTTAATGTTAGAGTTGATTATCCCTATCACGGTTTTGCTGTCCACTATCGCCGCATTCAGCTCATTGAACAAGAACGCAGAACTGCTAGCAATGCGCAGTTCAGGAATCGGCGGCTGGGGCCTGTCATTTCCGGTGTTGACAGTTTCAGTATTTATTGCGGGATTTGCTTATTTCAGCCAGAATTACATGTACAACTGGATGCATCAAAAATGGGTCAAACAGGAAAATGCCACCCGGCTGGTACCGCTCTGGAAAGTTGGTGAAGATCAAAGCATTTACTATTTTGGCAGCCGCCGGCAAGATGGACGTTTAAGCTCAATTACTTCATTTCACTGGCAGAAAAACCCCTTCCAGCTCGTAGGAAAAACCGCGATTGAAAGAGGGGAACAACAAAAAAATTCCTGGGTTTTTCATAATGTTATCAATCATCTTTTTCAGGATGAAAGTCTGCAGCTGGAGCACGTTGAACAATGGCGCGTTGAAACAGAAAAACTTCCGACTGTACCTTTTGAGATTCCCGTTTCTCCACATCATCAACCAATCTTTGACTTATATGAAGAAACGATTAAACTGCAAAGCGAAGGTCAGGATGTTACTCGACATTGGGTTGAGTTTTTCCAGAAAACAGCTTATCCGTTTCAGATATTTATCATGGTCTTGATTGGTCTGGGATTATCCGCCTCTTACAACAGACGCGGTATGGCGGCAGAATCCCTGGCGGTCAGTTGCTTATTAGGGATACTATACTGGATGTTCAATCAAATTACCATGGCTGTAGGCAGTGCAGGCCTGCTTATGCCTTTCCTGGCTGCATGGAGCGGAAATATGATTTTTCTCGCGCTGGCCCTCTGGTTATTGTCTTATAACCGTGTCTAAGTTGCTTTGCAATTTTGAGAATGATTAGACTCATACCACCCTTCTTTAATGCCAGCGGTTGAGCTGCTCTGGAGCGGCCAGGATTAAAGTTACGGGGAACACTGAAGTCAAATCCGAAGTCGTAGAGAGAAATTTTGGAACCTGAAGAACTCAATTTAAAAGAAGAACTCGCAGAATCATAAAACACAGATGCTGGCGAAAAACTCTTTCCTTCTTTAAAAGTACTCTCTCCCAGATTAAACGTATACCGTTTTGCCGCCGTCAGCTTATGGCTGGCGGTGTCAAAGGTGAAACAAAGATAAGCTGACTGCAGCCGGTCAAGATGAATGCCCCGAAGAACATAATTAGAATTAAAGACTAAATACATTGTTCAAAAAAACTCTTTGAGTTTGAAATTAACAATATATGCTAGAGCATGCCCTACGCTTGACGCTAATATTATCAAGATTTACCCCTAAGGTCGACATGACTAATCAAGGTTTTTATATTTTTGACATTCAATCATAAATGTGTAAAACAACTTATAAAACCAACAAAGAAAGTTGTTGAGGAAGAAGATATGGAAACAACCCGGTAGATATTTGCCTTTGTTAAAGTCCAGCAAGACTAAGCAGTCCAGCAAAACTAAGCAAAAAGTGATTCTGTAAACTGCTTTGCGTCAAAAGGTCTCAGATCCTCAACTTGCTCACCTATGCCAATGTAACGGACAGGTATCTCAAACTCGTTGACGATTCCAATAACGACTCCGCCTTTGGATGTACCATCCAATTTAGTAATAACCATTCCGGTTAAATCAGCAGCTTCGAGGAATTCCCTTGTTTGAAAAATAGCATTTTGTCCTGTGGTCGCATCAAGTACCAGCAATACTTCATGCGGTGCGTCCGGAATCAATTTACGGATCACACGGATCATTTTCTTTAATTCTTCCATCAAATTCTTTTTGGTGTGAAGACGTCCGGCAGTATCACAGATCACCACGTCATAATCCTCATCCAGACCTTTTTGCACAGTTTCGTACATCACTGCGGACGGATCGCTTCCTGGATCCTTTTGGACAATATCACAATCAGCCCTCATGCTCCATTCCACCAGTTGTTCAATTGCGGCAGCACGGAAGGTATCACCTGCGCCCATCAGCACTTTTTTCCCCTGCTGACTATATTGAGCTGCTATTTTACCAATGGTTGTAGTTTTGCCAACACCGTTCACGCCTACAAAAAGTAAAATCAGCGGTTTACGTTCAGAAGTTCCTGGAACGGGATATGTTTTACTCATTATCTTTTCAATTTCCAGTTGTATTTCTTTCTGCAAAACTTCCGGATTGGTCAGTTCTTTACGTTCTACCTTTTCCGTAATTGACTCAAGAATACGCTGAGTAGTTTCCGGGCCAATGTCAGAGCCGATGAGGACCTCTTCCAGATCATCGAGGAGATCTTCATCAATTTCTTTTTTACCTAAAACCGCTTCGGACAAGTTGTCAAGGATGTGTGTCCTTGTCTTACCGACACCTTTTCTGAGGCGTTCAATGAACGAATCTGCCTTTTCAGGCGGCTCCTCTATTTCAGCGTCTTTTTCAATTTCCCGCTCAAGAACCTGCTGATTCCGGCGCTCTTCCTCCATGGAAGCAATCTGCTCCTGAAGATCTTTTTCCAGCTCTTCAGCCTTTGCAATTTGTGCTGCCTCTTTTTCTTGCTGCAATTTTTCTTCTTGCTTGATCTGCAGTTCCAACTCTTTGGCCCGCTCTTTTTCCCGTTGTGCCAGTCGTTGCTCTTTGTCACGTCCGCTGAGTTCATGCGGAGCTTTATTTTTCAAGGAGCGTTTACGCAGCAAAAACCAGACTAAGAGACAGGTCAGCAAAATTAATAAAGCAAATCCCGCCAGTATCAAAGGCATCTTCTCCTCTGAAATCAGCACACCATCATTGAAAAGTCCGCTTAATAATTGATTTACCGCTGCAGTGAAATTTGTATAAATTTGTTTTAATTTTTCAATAAACATGGAAATTATTTTGCTTGTTGTTTTTGTTTTAGACTAAAATTTGATTATAGCGTTTTCACATCAACTATAGTAAGTTCCTTTTAACACCTGTCTTCAAAATGACCAATTGGTCGATAGAATCATTAAATCCTGTCCAGCGTAAAATAGTCGAACACAAATCCGGCCCTGCGCTGGTCATTGCCGGTGCAGGTAGTGGAAAAACACGGGTAATAACTCACCGAGTAGCAGAGCTGATTCATTCCGGCATTCCTGCTTCTTCCATCCTTTTGTTGACTTTCACCAACAAAGCAGCCAACGAAATGGCGCAAAGGGCAGGCAAGGCTCTCAAGAATTTTACTGAAGAGCAAAAGATTATCCACGGGACTTTCCACAGTGTCGGCAGCCGCTTCCTGAGACGAAACGCCAAATTGCTGAACTATAAAAATAATTTCAGCATTTTGGATTCCTCTGATTCAAGAGACCTGATCAAAGCCTCACTTGCAGAAACAATCGGTAAGACCGGAAAATATTTTCCAAAAGCCGCTGTTCTGCAAAATATTTTTTCCCTGGCCTTCAATCGTTTCTGTACTCAACAAATGATCCTGGACTTTGCTTACCAGGAACGTAATTTTCACCTTGAGCAATTAGTATCAGCAGATTATCCACACTTTTCTGAACACATTGATATTATTCTCAATGTGCTCTCTACATACCGCCGCAAGAAAAAAAGCGGACAAGTGATGGATTTTGATGATCTGCTGGAAAACTGGCTGGAGCTGCTCCTGCGGCACGGTGAAGGACTTCCGCTTTGCGAGCAAATTCAATATATCCTGGTAGATGAATATCAGGACACCAATCAGGTTCAAGCCAACATTTTATATCGGCTGTCTTTGCCACATAAAAACTTAATGGTTGTCGGTGACGATGCTCAATCAATTTACAGCTGGCGCGGTGCGGATTTTGGAAATATGCTTGAATTTCCGGAACGCTACAAAGCTGTGACCTACTACATGGAAGAAAATTACCGCAGTACTCCAGAAATCCTAGAAGCTGCAAACCAGAGCATCAATTATAACACACGTCAGTTTAAAAAGAACCTGTTTAGTTCATTAGCCGATGGTGAAAAACCCCTCGTACACCATGTCTGGGCGGCACAGGATGAAGCAGAATTGGTGCTGGAAAATATTTTTTATTTCCGGGATCAGGAGATTTCTTTGAACGAAATGAGTGTGCTTTACCGGAATCATGTGCAGTCAGCAGCACTTCAAGTTGTGCTGACTCATGCAGGTATTCATTTCGTCGTTCATTCAGGAGTCAAGTTTTTTGAACAAGCTCACATTAAAGATATTACTGCATTTCTCAAGGTTCTTTTTAATCCTCTTGATGAAATCTCCTGGATGCGACTGCTGTGTCTTCTGCCCGGAATTGGTAATACTACCGCAAACAAAATCTTCAGTGTTTTTAAAAGTCAACAGGCAGTAAGGTTGACCAAAGAGAATGTCGAGCTGCAAAAACTGATTCCTCAAAAGTCACTTGAAAGTTGGAATCTGCTGCTGGAGATTTTTCAGCAGATGCTCGCTGAAAGCGTAAATCCCTCTCAGATGATCAGCATTTTATACCAGAACTTTTACCGTGACGTGATGTTCAGCAGTTTTGAGAACGCGGCTCAGCGTGATACAGATATTCGTTATCTTGAAGAATTTTCAGCTAATTACGAAAAATTGGATGCGTTTTTAAATGAATTGTCATTGGTTGGTTCAAGCATTATAACCGAGCATGAAGCAGAGCAGCAGGATAATCAGGAGACTCTGACCTTGACAACTATTCACCAGGCCAAGGGTCTGGAATGGAGTCTGGTCTTTGTAATTGGTCTGACTGAAGGAATGTTTCCGCATCAACGCAGTCTGGAAACAGAGGAACAAATTGAAGAGGAGCGCCGCTTGTTTTATGTTGCCATGACACGTGCAAAAAATCATTTGCTCATCACTGCACCAGTCGTTTCATCAGGCTATTCCGGCGGGATGAGCCAGCGCTCCCGCTTCATAAACGAACTCCCAGAAGAGGCCGTTGACACGGAAATTCACACGCGTGACGAGTATTCATACGGCAGTCAAAGTCGATCAACCCAATTTTATTTTTGAAAGTAATTAATTGTCCTCTAAAAAGTCTGTATCTTAATCTACTCCAGCTTTAACTTCTCGAGTTTAGGCTGAATTATATATGTGCAGTAACCGGCATTTGAGTTGTTACTGTAATAATCGTGGTGATAATCTTCTGCAGGAAAAAATTCCGGAAGTTCGCTGATTTCCGTGACAATAGGATTAGCAAAGATTGCATAGCTTTCGGCTGCTTTTTTTGACTCATAAGCCGCGGTTTTCTGCATTTCATTTTCATAGAAAATTACTGATCTATATTGCGTGCCTACGTCACCGCCCTGCCGGTTAAGAGTGGTTGGATCGTGGCAGCGCCAGAACCAATCAAGCAGTGTTTCATAGCTAGTTTTATCCGGATCATAGCTAATTTGAATCACTTCAGCATGGCCTGTTTCACCACTGCAAACCTGCTCGTAAGTAGGATTTTGATTACTCCCGCCTGCAAAACCAGGTGCTATCGATTTGACTCCATCAATTCTGGAATAGACTGCTTCCAAACACCAGAAACAACCGCCGCCCAGTGTTGCGGATGCTAATTTTTCCATGAGTTCTCCTTCAGAAGTACGTGAGATTTGAGGTTCCTGCCAAAATAATGTCTGAAGTATTCAAAGATAGCCTGGTCAAGTTCCTTTAAATTGTTGTGTGTCGGCCGGATTGCTGAACTAGCATGCAGGCTGGTGTACCGTTCCCGGAAAAAGGCCAGACTTCCCGGATGCAGATAAACAGCAGAGGAATTGCTGATACAGCATTTTGGACAACGGATGCCGCCGTGTCCAGCGTCCAACTGGTATGGAACCGTAAATTTCGGCGACAAATTTCTTCCGGATTGCTTCTGCCAAAGCTCACCTTCGCATTGGACACAAGTTTCCAAATTCGGCTGGATTCCGAGTAGATTCAGTAGTTGCAGTTCAAAATTGAATTTTATTTCAGTGCCTGTTTTAGCAGTTGAAAGTTGAGCGAATGTTTGTTTCAGCAAATCGAAATATTCATGAGACTCAAACGCGGGAATTTCACACTGCAGCAACAATTCCGAAAAATAATTGGCATGTAGAATTTTTGAATAATTTTTACGCAGAGGAGGAAAACTTTGCAGCAATTCACATTTGCGGATACGTACCAGGTCCGCACTTGGTTTTTCTGAATACTCAAAATGGTTAATGACAAATAACTCTGCTTTAGCGGCATTGCCTGAGCGTACACTTTTTCCTCCGTGAAGGACTCCGGCTTTCTTGCCTGCATCACGAGTTAAAAAAGTCAGGATGCTATCCTTTTCCTTAAAATCCATTGTTTTGAGTACAATTCCATCTGTCTCAATTATCTTCATCCGGAAATCATTCCCATTAATTTTGCTTCACGCAGCAGGGGCTTTGCTTCCTGCAGGGCATCTTCTGAACGGTTTTGACGGACAGCAATCAAAAAACGAAGAGCATGATAGAGATCGCTCCATTCTTCAGTCATCTGCTGGCCTTTCTCTTTTGTTCCAAGTTTAGTTAATTGAAACTTAGTTGTACTTGCAGGCAAATTAACTTCACTCAATATTTTCGATGCATCATCGATCCGCTCATTTTGATAAAGCAGTTTAGCAAAAATCAGAGAAGCAGGAATTGAACGTTGACGTGAATTATGAAATCCGCCGATCATTTCCAGAATTTGTTCATCCGCACCGCTTTCTTGATAAACATTCTCCAAAGTCCCTAGCAGTTCCGGAGAAGCAGTGCTCTCATAAGCATCTTTCAAAACTCGACCTGCATCTAAAAACATGCCTGACTTTTGGAACTGCGCTGCCTCACCGACGGCTTCATGAGGTTTATCGTTTTTTCTATCTCTTTTTTGAGGCAGATAGCGGAAAGACCAATTTTTCAAACATTTTGGATCCTGCCGCAGCGCTTTTTGCAAATGTTCTTCGTGCTCCAGCTCAAGGTCTTTTGTCATGAGACTACCGCTGTATTTTTTCAACAGGTCCCGTTCCTGTTCAATACATGCAACCCAATCCTGTCTGGCAATGTAAAATTGCCGCAGACCTTCCAGAGCGTCCGGATGTCCTGGTGTTATCCGCAGAATTTCATGACTCAAGCGCTCTACCTGCTCCCATTCACTAAGCTCGACGGAGAGTTTTAAATACGGTAATAAAACCTGTAAATTACCCTGATATTTAGCACGAAGATCCGCATATTTAAGCAACAGTTCTTCCGCACTGTTTTCATAACGCAACTGTTCAAAATACTGCATGCGTATGGACAATGGTGTTTTATCATTATCCAGTTTATTAAAATTTTTACGTACCTGTTTTGGATCACGCAGCAAAGACGCATTCTCAAAATTTTGTGTCAACTGCAGTTTTTTATTGTCCCTGTATTGAGAAAATTTACCCAGGAAACTCTGTACAAAACGCTGAGGATGCGAGATAAACTGCCAAAGTTCCGTCACCGCCCAACCTGCGACAAATGAACCGACGATGACCATCCAAACCGATAACTGAATGGAGAAATTTCCAAATAAATTCAGCGACACATTGTGGCTGTTTTGCGTGGCAAAATAGCCCATACTGCCTAAAAGCAATAAGGTGATTGCTATTAATAATAAACGTTTCATAGTGTGGTTTTAGTATTTATTAAGCATAACTCAGCATCAAACATGATGATACGGTTCTCCGCGGATAATGGTGAAAGCACGGTAAAGCTGTTCCAGTAATATCAACCGTACCATTTGATGTGTAAAAGTCATATCGGAAAGACGTAAATAAGTGACATTGGCCGGGAGCAAAGACTTCTCAAAACCATATGCGCCTCCAATGATAAGATTTACTCTCGGCCACCCAAGCGGCATTTGTTTTTCGAACCACTGGGCTAAGCCGATTGAAGTCTGCCGTTTACCGTTTTCATCCAAAAAAACGTTCAACTCATTAGAATTCAGACACTTCAACAATTTTTCAGTTTCCTGCCTACGCCACTGATCAACTGTACCTGAAGCATATTTGGCAGCTCGTATTTCTTCTGTCTCAACCTTAATGTAATGCGACAACTTTTTCAGGTAAAGACTGATCCCGTCCTGCAAAAAAGGAAGCTGTGTTTTGCCAATCCAGATCAAACGGATACTTCTCATACTTGCAATCAACTATACTGTAGCAGGTTTTCAGAGATAAATTCTTGTCAGCCGAATAATATTGCAGACACCTGCAAAAGACAACGCAAAAACATTTTCACAATTGGTTTGTGATTGTCGGCAAATCAGCTATCTTTTTATACAGCTCAATGCAGAATAATAGCTTCTGTGCAAGCAAGTATTTTAATTTTTTGCTCACTTATTTATGTCAAATTTCACAAGCAACAAACCAGGCAACCCTGGTACCAGCCGTGTACTCAAGGAGCAGTTGCTTTACAGCGGACGCTGGTCAGAGATGGTTGAAATCAGCTATAAAGATGATGAAAAACAAGCCCGGAAATGGGAAGGTCTGCACCGTAAGCACAGAGCTGGGGCGGTAATTATAATCGCAAAGTTAAAACCTTCCGGACAATATATTTTGATAAGGCAGTTTAGACCGCCAACGGATTCCTACATCTTAGAATTTCCAGCCGGTCTGGTTGATCCTGGGGAAATTCCTGAAACTACCGCTACACGTGAACTTTTGGAAGAAACAGGTTATGTTGGTATAGTCGAAAAAATCAGCCCAGACTTGTTCTCATCGCCAGGCATTCTTTCTGAAACAGTTTCATTTGCACATCTTTCGGTTGACGAAATGCTGCCAGAGAATCAACAGCCTGTTGCTAAAAATGAACCCGGAGAATTCATTAAGGTTTTTCTGAAATATCCGGAAGAAATCTCAGCATTTTTCAGCGAAGAGATGGAACAGAACGTTCAATTTGACGTCAAGCTTTATACTTATTTCATGGCACAAGGACTCTTGTAAATATTTTTCAGCAAATCTGCAAATGAGTAAACTTTCCGGAACTGAACTTCCACAAAACGCTTTGTCTCCGACAATCGGCACTGCCAAGTCTGCCGTTGACAAAAAGACTCCTGTCCCGGAAATTTATTTAACAAATCCGTTAGCTAACAGGATTTTTGAAAATTGGTATGCACAGCAAAGTGATCCTGAATCCGCAGATTCCCTCCTGCAAAAACTCTCTCAACTTTCTTTGAATCCTCCTTCCCTGCTGGCGGCGCTGCTTTTTTTATGTTATCAGCAAGCAGAAGATTTACCAAAAAACTTTGAAAATAACATTCCGGATGATTCATCAAAATATTTTGCGCAAGCTGTTCTGCTTTATCAGCGGATGCTCAAGGTGCATCAATTTCCTGAACGTCCAAAAAATCCGGAACAGGCAGAACTGACTCTGAGGATGCTGCTGACTGTGTTAGCAGACGTGCAGTTGCTCGCCGTTTTTCTGGTGCTGCAGTTGCAGAAATTGGAGCAGTTGGAAACCCTTCCTCCAAAAAAAAGGGATGCTACCGCCTGGACTGCGCTGCATGTGCATGCTGCCTTAGCAGGACGATTAGGAATTTTCTGGATCAAGTCAGAGTTGGAAGACAGCGCATTCCGGCAGTTGGAATATGAAAAATATCAGCTTCTAAAGAAAAAAATCGCCCGAAAGCGAAGTGTACGTTCTGAAAATGTTGAAAGAATATTAGCAAAAATTCAGTTGATTTTAAAACAGGCTGGCATTCGCCATGAAGTTCAGGGACGTTACAAACGTTTTTATTCGATTTTTCAAAAACTGGAAAAAGTGGACAACGATTTTGATCGTATACAGGATTTGATCGCATTTCGTGTTGTGGTTGAAGATGTTGATGATTGTTATGCCGCACTCAGTTTCATTCATGAAAACTGGGTTCCGATAAAAGATCGTTTCAAAGACTACATTGTCAAACCCAAATCGAATGGATATCAGTCACTTCACACAACAGTCACCGATTTACGGGATGATGATCCCGGATATTCAAGACCAATTGAAATACAAATCCGGACTCATAAAATGCACCGTATGGCTGAATATGGGGTTGCGGCGCACTGGCTTTACAAGGAAAAACGGCAAGCTCCGAAAGAAAAAACCGCAGAACTAATTGAAGAATCACTGCTAGAAAAAACTAACGCTGACGGTGAGGACGAAACGATGCCGCTGATTGATTTGTTCAGTGACAATATTTATGTCATGACCCCGGCAAGGGAAATCCGGGAGTTGCCTCAAACCGCGACACCGGTCGATTTTGCTTATGCAATTCACACAGAAGTAGGTAACCGCATGACCGGTGCAAAAGCTAATGGAAGTATAACACGGCTTGACGGCAGACTACACAGCGGTGATACCGTAGAAATACTGACCTCAACGCGGCAGGAACCACGGAAAGAGTGGCTCGAATTTGTGAAAACACGCCACGCCCGCAATAAAATAAAACATGCTTTGCAAGAACGCAGTCGAGAAAGTCGTAGAAAAGAGGGATTGGAAATACTGGAACGGGAATTCCGCAATCACGGTCTTCATCTGAACCGCCTGGTCAGGGATGGGCGGATGGAACATGAATCACGTCAGCGTAAAAATCAGGAGTTTGATCACATCTTATTTTGCATAGGCGACGGCTCTATTCGCAGTGAAGAAGTTAGACGCTGGTTTATGGATGATCAAAACGACGCTTTTGCAAGCTCAACAGCGGAAACTCAAAAACCGGCAGATACAAAACTCAAGCCCGGCAAAAAGAAAACAACTCCTGCACACTCCAGCGGCACGATTATAGTGGATGGAATGGATAATGTGATGACACGCATCGCACGCTGTTGCTCTCCGATGAAAAACCAGGTCATTCTGGGTTATCTCACTCAAGAAAGAGTAATCACCATCCATAAAGAAAAATGTCCTTTCCTGCAGAAACTAAGTCCGGAAAGGATGGTAAAAGTACATTGGGAAGGCAAAGAGTAAACGTGTTTGCCCAGTGATAAGCCGTAATTAAAAAATTATCAGCATACAGCTTTTATCTTTTCCAGAAAGAAGGAAAGAGCAGCACAAGAGCTGAAAACATTTCCAGTCTGCCCACAAGCATCAGCCATGCGAGAAACCATTTTCCAAGAGCAGATATTTGCGAATAATTTTCTGAAGGACCGATTTCTCCAAATCCAGGACCAATATTCATCAGTGCAGAAATTACTGAACTCATAGCAGTCTGATAATCCATTGAATCCACTAGCACCATTACTGCCGCTCCCACAAAGAGCAGGAAAATATTTGCAATGAAATAACAGATTGAGAGGTTGATCGCAGATGAATCAATGACGCGGTGATTTAGATGAATCGGCAGGATGGTTCTGGGCTGGAAAAACATTTTCTTGACTGAAGTAACCATGTATTTCCAGATGATGACAAAATGCACGATTTTTATACCACTTGTGGTTGAACCGGCACATGCACCTATGAAACAGACAATGTAAAGCAGCATCAGTGCCGCCTGCGGCCAAAGTTCATAATCCGCTGTGGTGAAACCTGTAGTGGTCAGCAGCGAAATTATCTGAAAAGAGGCATAGCGCAGTGCTTCAAAAAATCCGTCATAGCTTCCATTCATCCATAAAATTAAAGTTGATATACCACAGAAGAATACAACGATACTGGCATACCAGCGGAGCTCGGTGTTGAGCCTAACCAAATTCCACTCACCTTTCAACATGTAGTAAAAAAGCATGAATGTCATTCCGCCCAGGAACATAAAAATTATAATTACCCAATCAAAATAAACATTGCTGTAATAGCCAATGCTGGCATTTTTTGTGGAGAATCCAGCCGTAGCTACTGTACTAAAAGCATGGCACAGTGAATCGAACATAGACATACCTCCACCCCAAAGCAGCAAGGTTTGCAATAGATTCAATCCCAGATATATGGACCAGAGCCAAATCATCGCATCACGGTTACGGGGGAGAAATTTCTCTTTGGTGATCACCTGACCGGGACTTGACTCTGCACGAAAAATTCTAACTCCCGCCATCCCATGAGGCAGGAAGATCAATGTCAGAGTGAGGAATCCCATGCCTCCCAAAAGATGTGTTTCACTGCGCCAGAATAACAGACCGTGTGGCACAGATTCTATATCATTCAGGATGGTGGCACCTGTTGTTGTGAAACCTGACATCATTTCAAAAAATGCGTCAGTGAATGAAGGAATTGATCCGTGTATTATAAAAGGTAGTGTTGACACCGCCGAAATGACCACCCAGCCTAAAACCGCGATGAGGACTGCATCACGAAAACTTAATTCGTAATGACCCGGCGAAAACCACCATAGAGGCAGACCCATACCAAAAGCGACTGCCACGGAAATCAGCAATGCACTTAAATCACCCTCCTGATATATTAACGAGACAGCAATAGGAAACAGCATGGCTATGCTGGTAACTAACAATAGTGTCCCTATGACGTACGCTATGGAACGAAAATGCATTTACATTTTTCTTTACATGAAGGCCTTAACTGGTCAATTAGCTAGTCCTTTTTTATCATCTTCTGATGGAGAATCTGACGGAGGTGCAGATCGTACTTCAGGATTGTTTAATACATCTTTTATTACCTGCATTATGTTAATCACATTATGATCTGCAATTGGATAATCGTAAACAAGCAATCCTTTTTTATACTCTCCTTGAACCAAAGGGTATACAATAACATCTTCTTGAAGAATATTTTTCATCCGATAAAAATCAAGACTTTTTTCATGTTCACTGCCAAAATATGTCTTGAAAACATTTTCAAAGCGAAGCCTGTCCATCTTCTTCAGATCCTCCCTGATCTCATCAACGCGTTGTGCCTTGATACGATAGACTAATCCTGGGTGAACTACGCCTGCTCCATCCTCTTGATTTTGACGTTCGGTGTTGCAAATAACTGCAGCACCTTTTGGGTTATTAGCAATCACGTTTCTGAAAAGTGCGTCCATAACATTTTCCCAGTCTTTTCGGAACACCTCGTGAGGGTGCTCGCCTATTATTTTTTTTTTGAAAAACAATCCCATAGAACATAAGTATAATAATATTTTCAATATATGACAGCGAATAAACAACCACCAAAATCAATTAACCATTCATCTGATTTGTTTAGCTGACACCGTTCGTGATAGACTGGTATTGTAAAGTTACTTTGCCATTCATTCAACTTAAAAATATTTTCACCATGCAAGCAGCAAAAACTTCCTGGGAAAAAAGTATTCAGCACTGGCTGATCACCAGAATACTAGTGGTGCTGATTCGATTTACAGGAAGTACAACACGTGTACGACGTCTAAATCACGAAGTATTGAAATCAACTCTCGAGGAGTACGGCAGTGTGATTGTTGCAACTTGGCACCAAAACATATATTTCAGCATCTGGCTTCTGCGTAAAGAAGAACTAACCGCTTTAATCAGTAGCAGTGATGACGGTCAGGCAATTTATGATGTATTTGCCCACTATGGCTATCAGGCGGTGCGGGGTTCAACAACCAGAGGTGGAATTCCAGCCTTGAAACAAATGATAAAATTACTTAAGGAAAAAACCTCGGTTGCCATTACTCCGGACGGTCCGCTTGGCCCTCCGGAAAAGATTCAGTCCGGCGTGATCCTGCTTGCTAAATATGCCGGTGTTCCCATCATACCATGGCACTATGAAGCCGCTCATCAGTGGAATCTTAATAGTTGGGACAGACACAAAATACCCAAGCCTTTTTCAAAAATTATCGAAGCTTTCGGAGAGCCTTTTCACGTTCCAAAAAAGCTGCTGCCTGAAGACGTTCCGATTTTTTGTGAAAAGCTGGAATCAATTTTGAAAGAACTTGTGAAGAAAACAGCTGAGGAAATTTCAAACAAATATAAAGCGCCAAAAAACTGAATGCTGCTGCAAAAGGAAGAATAACTTAAAATTGCTTTTCGAAAGCATCAAAAAAACGTTCAACATCTTCCGGTGCTAAATGGTTTATGCCTGCAGCAGCAACCCTTCCGCCACCTGAGAATTTAAGACATAATGTGTCTGCACCATAAGGCCTGGCAATCGGGGCACGGACACCTACCAGAAACGAGCCGTCTTCACGTTCAACTAACAATGTATGTGCTTGTTCGGGAGATTCCCGTGCAAGATGATTACTGAAAACTCCGGAAACGCGCCTGCTCCAGGCAGCATTCGGAAACTGGAAAATCCTGCCCGCAGAGCTTTGTCTCAAAGCTTGTTTTTCTTCTGCTTTTTGCATGTCACTCCGGAAGCCTTCGCGTAATTGTTTCAACTCTCCGGAGGACTGAATAAATTCAAACGGATCAGTAAATGGATGCAGAGCCAGAAATAAAGTTTCCGGTGAAAAATGTAAATCCGCTAACGTTTCACCATATGCATTGTAATTGATTAACTCTCCCAATTCCCGTAATTCTTCAGTTTTTTTCGGATCAAGTTTAAGACTCTCAGCCAGTTCAAAAGCGGAAGCGTGAAGGTTATCTCCAAAAGTAGCAGCTACAGTCCAGAGTCGATATTTTCCTGCTAAATAACGGTCAACCAAAATGCTGGTGCAAACACCGGGACTGGTGTCTATATGTGAGTGAAAAAGTGGGGATTCTACTATTTCCCCTGCAAAATGGTGGTCAAAATAGTGAACGGTGTTACCTTGATTCAGTAACTGCAGGAGAGGTTCACGGTTGGCATGAGAAGAAATGTCAAGCACTGTAATCACGCTGTCACGTGCAGAGAGTGCGTGCTGCAACAACAGGGTGTCACGCTTTACTCCGGTGACAAGACGGCTTTTTAGAGGATTTTGCAGACGCAGTTGATGGAGGGCCAATATCCCATCGGCATCCCCGTTGAAGATGTCAATGTAAAGCATGGCAGCCTGTCCGGTTCATCAATTGATGAAAATAATTTGCGCGGTTACGAAGGCAAAAAAAAGGAGGACTCCTATGACAGCTATAGATCCCGGAGTGAGAAATCTATCATCCGAATTTGCTCCAAGAGAATTAATGCGGTTGGAATTTGACGGACGAATAGTTTTTGCTGATACTTTCTCGGGTTTAATTTTAGGAGGCATAAATCTAATAATTAATTGTTATTTTTTCCTACTGTTATTCACTACTAAACATTTTGCAAAAAAAGAACCAACTTTTTCACTTTATTCAGAATAAAAAGTTCTCCCCCAAAAAAAACCTTAAATTCGCTTTTTCTGATTACGTAAATGATGATCAACTAAAACCAAATTAATCATAGCCTCTACCATTGGTACAGCACGAGGCAAAACACAGGGATCATGACGACCTTTGGCTTTCAGTTTGACTTCCCGGCCGTCTCTGCTTACTGTGTCCTGCTCAAAGTTTATCGTGGCGGTTGGTTTGAAAGCAATTCTCAAATCAATATCCTCTCCGTTGGATATTCCTCCCTGAATTCCTCCGGAACGATTTGTACTGGTCCGGATATTCCCTTCACTCATGACAAACGCGTCATTATGTTCTGAACCTTTTAGTGCCACAGAATCGAATCCAAGACCAAATTCCACCCCTCTCGTAGCAGGCAGAGACATCAAAGCTTTTGCTAAATCCGCGGTTAGTTTATCAAATACCGGTTCTCCCAATCCCGCCGGGACATTGCGGACAACCGCCCGTATGATTCCACCAGCACTGTCTCCGGACTTTCGGACTTCATGTATGCGTTCGATCATCGCCGTGGATGCTTCCGGATCCGGACAACGTACAATGCTGGCTTCGATCTGACTTTCACTGACAGTATGTTTATCTACAGAAGATTTTATCTCATGGATTTGCTCCACCCACGCAATCGTCTGAATCTTGTCCCAGTGGTGCAGAAGTTTTTTTGCAACTGCTCCTGCAGCAACTCTTCCTACAGTTTCACGCGCACTAGAACGGCCGCCTCCCTTCCAGTCTCTTAAACCATATTTCTGCTCAAAAGTATAATCCGCGTGGCTCGGACGGTACAAATCCTTGAGGTGATCATAAGCATGCGACTTTGCATCTTGATTTGAGACCATCACAGAAATTGCAGTGCCTGTGGTACGTCCCTCAAAAACTCCGGAAAGAATCCTCGCAGAATCACTTTCCTTACGCTGTGTTGTTATTTTGCTTTGTCCGGGGCGTCTCCTGTCAAGTTCATATTGCAGATCATCTTCACTCAGCGGAAGCCCGGAAGGGCAACCATCAATTACTACTCCAACTCCTCCACCATGGGATTCGCCCCATGTAGTGATTCGAAATAATTGTCCTAAACTGTCACCCATTTTTAGCTTATCTTGATTAGCTTACTTGATTTGCTCGTTTTAAAGTCCTTTCAGCATAACCTTTTAACGATGAAGGTGCAAGAAACTTGGTGCCCTAATCTTGCAATTTCAGGCTATTAACACTAGACTGATGCTGGATTCTTTTCCATTTAGATTTATCAGGAAACAGTAATTTTCGAAACAGTTCTGCAAAATGAAACAACTTCACAAAGCCGGTCCAAAATGGGTCATGTATAGTTCCATGGGTTTGGAGCTTGGATTGTCTGTTGTCGTCGGTTTTCTAATAGGTAGTTGGATCGACGAGTGGTTAGCAACAGACCCATGGTTTTTACTGATCTTTGGAATTGCGGGAATAATAGCAGGATACAGGAGCATTTTTCGCCTGGTAAAACGTGTTCAAGCGGATGCTGAACCTGAAAAGGACAACTAAACCATCTCTAATATCCGAAATAAAATATGCAGCCTGAGGACGAAGAAAAATCAAATCCTAACTCAAAGTTAGTGGATACAAAAGGTAACATAGATAAAAAAAAACCTTTAAATCCCACTGGTACGATAAATTCAAATTTCTCTGAAGTTCCTCAAGACTTTGCTCCCACTAAGGAAGCCGACCAGCTCAAGCAGGCATATGTTTTCAGGAATCTGCTTTTCGCTGCCAGTGTCATCTTAGTTGCGGGAACAGCAATATTTAGTATTGACCTTTTGCCCTCTGTTCTGTTAGGATGTGGGGTTATAGGATTTAACTATTTCTGGACTATGCAGTTTGTCCGGAAGCTGTTACAAGAGCGAAAATTACAAGCACTTGATCTGCTGTTTTCTTTTACCAAATTCGGAATTTCAGTAATCATATTGTTTGTCGCAATGCAATACTTTGATTTTTCACCGGAGGGGCTTTTGATCGGCCTTTCTAATATTGCGCTAGCAGTCCTCATTTATTCTTTTATCAGGGTAATGCACCCTCAAAAATCTGTATAAGTCAACCAACTAATACTACAGAATGAACAAGAGACTTGCACTAATCAGTGTTTTTTTACTGACAGCCGCCCCTGTTTTTGCAGCGGAGGGATTCACGTGGGCTCACTTTTTATTTAGCGGATTAGAACAGCCACTGGTGGATCTTGGTATTGACCCGGTGCCATTTCTGGACTTGGTGATAGTAGCTGTCTTTCTGATTGTTTTCGCATATTTTGCAGGCAGACCTTTCAGACAAACTGATCTACTTGAACCTTCAGGTAAAGCCAATTTTTCTAATTTTGCAGAAGTTGTAGTCAGCGCAATTCTGAATTTTTTAAGCGGAACCATCCGCCATGGAGTAGGGGCACGCCCCATTATTCCATTACTTGGCACATATGGTTTATTTATTTTGTTGCTGAATCTTATCGGTCTGGTACCGGGATTTAATCCACCTACAGATCAGTTTAACGTTACCATTGCCTTTGCCTTGATCATTTTTATAATGACTCATGTTATGGGCATTCGTCAACATGGAGCCGGTTACATAAAACAGTTTCTTGGTCCCATGCCGTTACTTGCGCCGCTGATGCTGCCGATTGAAATCGTCAGCCACTGTGTGCGCCCGCTTTCCCTTTCGATCAGGCTGTTTGGGAATATGACAGGAGATCATAAAGTAGTTTTGATTTTCACGTCAATTTTGGCCGTCGGCCTACCCATTCCGTTTATGGGATTGGGAATTTTGGTGTCAGTTTTACAAGCGTTTGTCTTTGTCTTGCTGTCTGCCATTTATTTTGAACTCGCAATGAGTGAAGCTCACTGATTGCGCT
>UINC01001165.1_pt1 | contig 27185 bp, 25 predicted proteins | sample 5385821 | NCBI WGS metagenome assembly UINC01 (sample SAMEA4666929, study PRJEB26691) | marine metagenome | isolation source: Pacific Ocean | place: Pacific Ocean | collected 2011-10-13 | reverse complement strand
TTAATATAAGAATCCCCAAGCTATAGGTATTGGGGTAGATATTGATAAGCAATGATTTTTGATTTTTTGTCAGAATACCTGTCGATTATAATTTTTTTATTTATTGCTCTAGCATTAAGTATAGGATTTGTTTTTATAAATTTTATCCTTTCCCCTAAAAATCCTGATCCGGAAAAGCTGTCAACTTACGAATGTGGCTTTGAAGCTTTTGACAATTCAAGAATTGAATTTGATATAAGATTTTATCTAGTAGCTATACTTTTTATTATTTTTGACTTAGAAATTGCTTTTTTATTTCCCTGGGCTATTTCTTTAGGAAATATTGGTCTTCTAGGTTTTTTTTCAATGATGATTTTTTTATCTATCCTAACCATAGGATTTATTTATGAGTGGAAAAAGGGAGCATTAGAATGGGAATAAATTTTTCAAATTTTGAAAAAAAAGAAGAAAGAATACCTGTGGAATTTAAGAAAATTTCTAAAGATTTTAGTGAAAAAGGATTCGTAACGGTTTCATCAGAAAACCTTATTAACTGGGCAAGAGCAGGATCACTTCATTGGATGACTTTTGGCTTGGCTTGTTGTGCAGTTGAGATGATGCAAGCGTCAATGCCAAGATATGATCTTGAGAGATTTGGAGCTGCTCCTAGAGCATCACCTAGACAATCTGATGTAATAATAGTTGCTGGTACATTAACGAATAAAATGGCAGCGCCTCTTAGAAAAGTTTACGATCAAATGCCAGAACCAAGATATGTTATATCTATGGGAAGCTGTGCTAACGGGGGTGGTTATTACCACTATTCGTACTCTGTTGTAAGGGGGTGCGATAAGATAATTCCAGTGGATATCTATGTTCCTGGGTGCCCACCATCTGCTGAATCATTACTCTATGGAATTCTTCAACTTCAAAGAAAAATTAGAAGAGAAGGTACTCAGAGAAGATAGTAGCTATCATGAAACTGACAGATTTAGATAAACTATTAAACTCAGAACTAACAACAAAAATAAAAAATTCATCTATAAAGAACGATGAACTTTTAGTGAAAGTTGAGGTTGATAACTTATATTCGACACTCTTATTTTTAAAAACAAATGAACAATGTAAATTTAAACAATTAATTGATATTGTAGCAGTAGATTATCTTGGTGACGACCAAAGATTTAGAATTTATTATTTACTTCTAAGTCATGAAAACAATTTAAGAATTAAAGTTTCAATCAATCTTAGTATAGATGAAAAAGTTCCATCTATTGTTAAACTTTATCCATCTTCTAATTGGATGGAGAGAGAGGTTTTTGATATGTATGGGATTAAGTTCAAAAACCACCCAGATCTTAGAAGAATATTAACAGACTATAATTTTAAAGGTTTCCCGTTAAGAAAAGATTTTCCACTCACTGGTTTTAACGAGGTCAGATATAGCGAAAAAGAAAAAAAAGTAATTTATGAGCCAGTAAAATTAGAACAAGATTATAGAAATTTTGATTTTGAAAGTCCATGGGAAGGAACAAAGTATATAAAAGATGCAAAATTAAAAAACAAAGATGACTAAACAAAAAAAAACTATGAATTTAAATTTTGGCCCACAACACCCAGCCGCTCATGGTGTGCTTAGACTTATACTTCAATTGGACGGTGAGCTTGTAGAAAAAATAGATCCGCATATTGGTTTACTTCACAGAGGAACAGAAAAATTAATTGAGCACAAAACATACATTCAAGCACTACCATATTTTGACAGGCTAGATTATGTAGCGCCAATGAACCAGGAGCATGCTTTTGCATTAACCACGGAAAAATTATTAAAAATCGAGGTACCTATAAGAGCTCAATATTTAAGAGTTATTTTCTGTGAAATCGGAAGAATTTTAAATCATTTATTAAACATAACCACACAAGCTATAGATGTTGGAGCATTAACACCTTCTTTGTGGGGATTTGAAGAACGAGAAACTTTAATGACATTTTATGAGAGAGCATCAGGATCAAGACTGCATGCAAATTATTTTAGAACTGGTGGAGTTCATCAAGATGTGCCAAATAATCTTTTAACTGATATAGGAAAATTTTGCGAAACTTTCCCAAAAATAATTGATGACATAGAGGTCCTTCTTACTGATAACAGAATTTTTAAACAGAGAAATGTTGAAATTGGCATTGTTACAAAAGAAGAGGCTATAGCCCATAGCTTTTCAGGGGTAATGTTGAGAGGATCTGGTATTGCATGGGATTTAAGAAAATCACAACCCTATGAATGTTATGAAAATTTAGATTTCAAAATACCAATTGGAAAGAACGGCGATTGTTATGACAGATATTTGTGCAGGATTATCGAGATGCGTGAAAGCGTAAAAATTATAAAACAGTGCCTTAAACTAATTCCTATAGGTCCGGTCAAATCGGTAGATGGTAAAATATCACCTCCCAAAAAAGAAGAGATGAAAGAATCTATGGAAGCTTTAATTCATCACTTCAAACTTTTTACAGAGGGATACAGAGTTCCAAAAGGCGAAGTTTACTGTGCCGTTGAGGCTCCTAAGGGCGAGTTCGGAGTTTATTTAATATCTGATGGAAGCAGCAAGCCTTACAGATGTAAAATTAGAGCACCAGGATTTTCTCATCTCCAAGCAATGGATTATTTAGTTCGGGGACATATGTTGGCTGATGTACCTGCTGTTTTAGGGTCTTTAGATATAGTTTTTGGCGAGGTAGATAGATGACTTTGAAAAAAGTACACGATAAACAACCAGAGAAATTTGAGTTTACTAAAGAAAATTTAGAATTAGCAAAAAATATATTGGAAAAATATCCAAAGAATCAAAAAAAAAGTGCAGTTATGCCTCTACTATATCTTGCACAAAATCAAAATAATAACTGGATACCACTTGCGGCTTTAAAATATATAGGAAAATTTTTATCAATGCCTTACATAAACGTTTATGAGGTAGCAACATTTTATACTATGTATAATTTAGCTCCAGTTGGAAAATATTTTATTCAAGTTTGCACAACGAGTCCATGTTTATTAAGAGGTGCAAACGAAATTGTTAAAACTTGTCAAAAAAAAATTTCAAAAAACGAAAGTGATATTTCAGAAAATGGTCTTTGTTCTTGGACTGAAGTTGAATGTCTAGGGGCTTGTGTTAACGCACCTATAATACAGGTTAATAAAGATTATTATGAAGACTTGGATCAAAAAAGTACGGAAAAAATATTAGACGGATTTATGAATGACAAACCTTTACAATTTGGATCTTTTAGAAATAGAAAAAGTACAGCCCCAGAAAAGATAAAATCTAAATTGAATGGAGCAGAAGATGCTTAAGGAAGAAGATAAAATATTTAAGAATTTATATAATAATTTAGGTTCGAGTTTAGAAGATTCTTTAAAGAGAGACGATTGGTCCAATACAAAAGAGTTAATTTCCAAAGGAAGAGAATGGATTATTAATGAAATAAAAACATCTGAACTAAAAGGCAGAGGAGGGGCGGGTTTTCCAACTGCTTTAAAATGGTCGTTTGCCCCTAAAAAAATTGGTTCACGACCTCATTATTTAGTAATTAACGCTGACGAATCTGAACCTGGAACTTGTAAAGATAGAGATGTAATAAGATTCGAACCTCAAAAATTGATCGAGGGTTGTTTGATCTCAGCTTTCGCTGTTAACGCACACACTTGTTATATTTATATTAGAGGAGAATTTTTTAATGAAGGCGCTAAACTTCAAGAAGCAATAAACGAGGCCTATGAAAAAAAATTTCTTGGAAAAAACGCATGTGGATCAGGGTGGGATTTTGATATTCATATTCATTTTGGAGCGGGAGCATATATTTGTGGAGAGGAAACAGCATTACTTGAAAGTTTAGAAGGGAACAAAGGTCAACCAAGATCAAAACCACCATTTCCAGCTTTAGTTGGATTATACGGGTGCCCCACAATTGTAAATAATGTTGAAACAATTGCTGTGGTTCCCACTATTTTAAGAAGAGGTGGAAAATGGTTTGCATCCATTGGACGTCCTAAAAATACTGGAACAAAAATATTTTGTATTTCTGGTAATGTGAACAGTCCTTGTAATGTTGAAGAAGAAATGGGAATACCTTTAAAAGAACTAATCGAAAAACATGCCGGCGGAGTCATTGGTGGATGGAAAAATTTACAAGCTGTTATACCCGGGGGTTCTTCAATGCCTCTCCTTCCCAGAGAAACTTGTGAAACCATAAAAATGGATTTTGATTATTTAATAGCTGTTAAAAGTGGATTAGGTACTGCCGGAGTAGTTGTTATTAACAAAGATGCAGACATTATTAAATGTATGGCAAGAATATCTAGATTCTATAAACACGAAAGTTGCGGACAATGTACACCCTGCAGAGAGGGTTCAGGTTGGATGTGGAGAATACTTGAAAGAGTAGCAAAAGGTGACGCAACTCATAAGGATATCGATCTATTATCAGATGTTACAAAACAAATTGAAGGTCATACCATTTGTGCATTTGGAGAAGGTTCGGCATGGCCAGTACAAGGTCTTCTAAGACATTTTAGAAAAGAAATAGAGAAGAGGTGCTTTGCAGAGCCCGTCATTAAAAAGAAGAGAAAGATACCTTATTTGATTGATCAACATTTATTAGAAAGTAAAAATGCCAAAAATTACGATAAACAATAAAGATATAGAATTTAAAGACGGCATGACCGTTCTTCAAGCATGTGAGTTAGCTGGAGTTGAGATTCCAAGATTTTGTTATCACGAACGTTTGTCAATAGCTGGGAACTGCAGGATGTGTTTAGTTGAAATGGAAAAATCAGCAAAACCTATTGCTTCATGCGCTATGCCAGCGACCGAAGGAATGAACATAAAGACTAATACCCAAATGGTTGAAAAAGCCAGAAAGGGAGTAATGGAATTTTTGTTAACCAATCATCCTTTGGATTGTCCAGTTTGTGACCAGGGAGGTGAATGTGATTTACAAGACCAATCACTTTATTATGGATTTGATAAATCTAGGTTTAAAGAAAATAAACGAGAAGTAAAAGATAAACACATGGGTTCACTAATAAAAACCCAAATGACGAGATGTATCCATTGTACTAGATGTATAAGGTTTTCAACTGAAATTGCAGGAGTCCCAGAGCTAGGAGCTATTGGTCGAGGTGAAAATATGGAAATTACAACTTATTTAGAACATTCAATGGAATCTGAGTTATCGGCAAACGTGATTGATCTTTGCCCCGTGGGAGCTTTAACATCTAAACCTTATGCATTTAAAGCGAGACCATGGGAATTAAAAAAAACAGAAAGCATCGACGTAATGGATGCGGTTGCCTCAAATATCAGAGTCGATAGTTATGGCTGGGAAGTTAAAAGAATTTTACCCAGATTAAATAATAATATTAACGAAGAATGGATTTCAGATAAAACTCGCTATGCTTGCGATGGATTATTGAAACAGAGATTAGACAAACCTTATAAAAGGGAGAACGGAAAATTAACGGAATGTACCTGGGATGAAGCTATAGATTTAATTTCTTCTAAAATTAAAGAAACAAATCCAAAAACTATTGCAGGCCATATAGGAGATATGGCAAGCATGGAAACGATAAACTCCTTCAAAAACTTGTTAAATTCAATCGGAGCAAATAATTATGAATTTAGAGAAAAACCTTTTTATATAAATCCCAAAAATAAAATAAATTATATATTTAATTCTTCAATAAACGGAATAGAAAAGTGTGATTTATTGTTACTTGTGGGAGCAAACCCTCGTCATGAGGCAACAATGCTTAATGCTAGAATTAGAAAATCTTTTGTAAATAAAAAATTACCAATATATTCAATAGGCGATTCAGGTAATTTAACCTACGATTACAAAATTATTGGAGAAAAAACTGAAGATATTAAAAAATTAATTGAAGGTGAAAACGAAATAAGCAGAAAAATTTTAAACGCAAAATATCCAATAGTAATAATTGGAGAGTCAGCTTTAGAACTAAAATCAGGTGAATTTATTTTAGAAGGCATAAAAGATTTTCTTTTTAAAAATAATTTTATAACCGAGCAATGGAATGCGTTTAATATTCTCATACAAAATGCATCCACTGTTGGTGCAATTGATTTAAATTTTTTGGATATTGATAAAAAAAATAACTTTAATTTTTTTGATAAATTAAATAAAAATCAGTTTGATTTATTATATTTGGTTGGTTCAGATAACTTAGATTTTGTTAAGAAAAATGAGTTTATCGTTTATCAAGGCAGTCATGGTGATCGAATGACTCAGATTGCGGATGTAATTATACCAAGTCCAGCTTATACCGAACAAGATGGGTTATTTATAAATTTAGAAGGAAGATTGCAGCAATGTATAAAAGCTACGTATCCTCCTGGTAATTCCTTAGAAGATTGGAAAGTTTTTAATTTATTAAATAAGCGCTTAACAAATAAAGAATTATTTAAAAATTTTCATCAACTAAGACAAGAGACTTTAAAACAAGTTAAAAATCATTCTGATTTTAATTTATTACCCAAAACTAAAATAAAAGAATTACAGCAAAAATCGGGTGAATTTAAATATCCTTTTTTAGGTTCACTTAGATCTGCAGATCAAAGGGTTTCATATATAGATGAATTTATAACAATTAAAGAAGTGGATTATTATTTTAGTAATTCAATTGCGCGAGCTTCAAAAACTATGAGCAATTGTAGGGCTGAAAGATCAAAAAGTTTCAAAAACAAAACAGGTAGTTAACATGGAATTATTTAGTATTTTATATAATGAAGTTTATAAAATTTTATTATTACTAATACCCGTATTAGTATCCGTAGCGTTGATTGTTTGGTTTGAGAGAAGGGTCTGGGGCTTTGTACAAAAAAGAAGAGGCCCAAATGTTGTAGGACCTTTTGGAATATTTCAAACATTAGCTGATGCTTTAAAATATATTTTTAAAGAAATTGTAATTCCAGCTAGCGCAGATAAAATTGTTTTCATTCTTGCTCCAATTGTAACAATGACCTTAGCTTTAGTTGCGTGGGCAGTGATACCATTCAGTGAAAAAATGATTATTTCCGATATCAATGTTGGAATACTATATGTTTTTGCTATTTCTTCTTTGGGTGTTTACGGAATCATATTGGGTGGTTGGGCTTCGAATTCTAAATATCCTTTTTTAGGTTCACTTAGATCTGCAGCTCAAATGATTTCATATGAAGTCTCAATTGGTATAATCATTATAAACGTGCTGTTATGCGTTGGTTCTTTAAATCTAAAAGATATTGTTTTAGCTCAAGAAAAATTGTGGTTTGTAATTCCTTTATTTCCAATGTTTGTAATTTATTTTATATCTGCCCTGGCAGAAACAAACCGAACACCTTTTGATTTGCCGGAGGCAGAATCAGAACTGGTTGCTGGTTATCAAACAGAATATTCTGGAATGATGTATGCAATGTTTTGGCTTGGAGAATATGCAAATATTTTATTAATGTGTGCTCTGGGCTCAATTCTCTTCTTGGGAGGATGGTTATCTCCTGTCGATATCTATCCCTTTAATATTATTCCGGGTCCGTTCTGGATGATCTTCAAGATTTTATTATTATTTTTTATATTCGCAATTATTAAAGCAGTAGTTCCTAGATACAGATACGACCAGTTAATGAGATTAGGCTGGAAGGTTTTTTTACCTTTTTCTCTAATTTATGTAGTTTTGACGGCAAGTTTTTTAATTTATTTTGATTTACTTCCAAACAAATGAATTTAAATGCAACTAAATAGAATTTTTAAAATTATATTTTTATCAGAATTTGTTAAAGCAATAATTATTGCTATTAGAGAAATTTTTAGGAAAAAGAAGACACTAAATTATCCTTTTGAAAAAGGAAAAATTAGTTCAAGATTTAGAGGAGAACATGCTTTAAGAAGGTATCCCAATGGCGAAGAAAGATGTATTGCCTGTAAATTATGCGAAGCGGTATGTCCGGCTCAAGCGATAACGATCGAGTCGGAAGAAAGATCAGATGGCAGTAGAAAAACAACAAGATATGACATTGATATGATCAAATGTATTTATTGTGGACTGTGTGAAGAGTCTTGTCCGGTGGATTCAATTGTTCAAGGTCCAAATTTTGAATTTGCAACAGAAACTAGAGAAGAACTTTATTATAACAAAGAAAAATTGTTAGAGAATGGGGACAGATGGGAGTCGGTTTTAGCAGAAAACATTAAAATTGACAGGCCTTACAGGTAGGTAATTAATTAATGATAGCACACGCGATATTTTTTTATTTTTTTTCTATAATTGCAATTTTATCTGCAATTATGGTGATTGTTTCAAGAAACACCGTACATTCTGTACTTTTTTTGATTTTGGATTTCATTTCAATCTCCTGTCTTTTCATAATGATTGGAGCAGAATTTTTAGGAATGATGATGCTTATTGTATACGTAGGAGCTGTAGCGGTTTTATTTGTATTTGTTGTAATGTTAATGAATGTAAGCGAACAAAAGCTATCTTGGTTTAGAGGTTCAAAAAAATCCACTCACATCCCAATAGGACTTATTGTAGGGTTTGTAATTTTATTAGAGCTCATTGTTATTACAGGGGGATGGAAATACAAAGATACCTTTTCAGAAACGAAATTTTTGACCTTTGACAAAGATTTTACAAATACTCACTTAATAGGAAACGTCATGTACACAGAATATATACATTTATTTCAAATTTCCGGAATAATTTTATTACTCTCGATGGTTGGAGCAATAGTTTTAACTTATAGAAAGAGAGAGGGCATTAAGAAGCAAGATTACTTTAGACAGGTGTCTAGAGAATACGAAGATTCTGTAAAATTAGTTGAAGTTGAATTTAATAAAGGGGTTAAATTAGATGATTGAAATTGGCTTAGGACATTATCTTACTCTGGGAGCTATAATTTTTTCACTAGGCACAATAGGAATCTTTCTAAATAGAAAAAATATTATTGTTATTTTGATGTCTATTGAGTTGATGCTACTGGCAGTTAATATAAATCTTGTTTCATTCTCTATTTATCTCGAAGATATAGTTGGCCAAATATTTACTATGCTCATATTAACTGTGGCTGCCGCTGAAGCTGCTATAGGGTTAGCAATCATTGTTTCATACTACAGAAACAAAGGTTCAGTAAGAGTAGAAGAAATAAATGAAATGAAAGGTTAAATGCAATACGCAATTTTATTTTTACCATTACTTGGGGCAATTTTTGGATATTCAGCTAAGCACTTTGGTGATTTATTCTCACAATTAATTACAACCCTTTTTGTTTGTCTATCTGCAATTTTATCAATCATAGTTTTTTATAACGGTATTTTTCACGAAAACTATGGAAACTATCTAGTATTTCAATGGATTAGTTCTGGGGATTTCATAGTCAATTGGTCAATAAATATAGATCCTTTAAGCTCAATAATGCTGGTTATAGTTTCTTTAATTTCAGCTTTAGTTCACATTTACTCTATTGGATACATGAATCACGATCCTAATAAACCAAGGTTCATGTCCTATCTATCATTATTTACTTTTGCCATGATGACACTAGTAGTATCTGATAATTTTTTACAACTATTTTTTGGATGGGAAGGAGTTGGTTTGTCCTCATACCTTTTAATTGGATTCTGGTATAAAAAAGATTCAGCAAATAAAGCGGCAATAAAAGCTTTTATAGTTAATAGAGCGGGAGACTTTGGTTTTGTAATAGCTTTATTCTTGATATTTTTATTTTTCGGGACTTTAAACTACAATGAAGTTTTTCAGCTAGTTCCAATTTTTGCCGAAAAAGAAATTAATTTTTTAGGATTTGATGCAAATTTAATCACTTTAATTTGTTTATTTTTATTTATTGGCGCAATGGGAAAATCAGCTCAATTTTTTTTACATACTTGGCTGCCAGATGCTATGGAAGGACCAACGCCCGTATCTGCATTGATTCATGCGGCTACAATGGTTACTGCTGGAGTATTTTTAGTAGTGAGATGTTCTCCTATTTTTGAATACTCTCAATTTGCTTTAAATTTCGTAACCATAATAGGAATGATAACAGCATTTTTTGCTGCATCGGTCGCGATAGTTCAAAACGATATAAAAAGAATAATTGCATATTCAACGTGCAGTCAATTAGGATACATGTTTTTTGCTGCAGGCGTTGGCGCGTATCATGTAGCAATATTTCATTTGTTCACTCATGCTTTTTTTAAAGCACTATTATTTTTGGGCTCTGGCTCGGTCATACATTCTTTGAATGATGAACAGGATATAAGAAATATGGGAGGGCTATGGAAAAAAATGCCATATACGTGGATTTCTATGATTGTAGGAACTTTAGCTCTTACAGGATTTCCTTTTTTATCTGGTTACTATTCAAAGGATGCAATTATTGAATTTGCCTATTTAAGCGGAACAAACGTCGGTTATTTTGCAACCATGGTAGGAATAGCTACAGCTTTCTTAACAGCGGTTTATTCTTGGAGACTAATATTTAAAACTTTTCATGGAAAATTTAATAACAAAAAATTATCTAAGTCAGACATCCATGATTCTGGACTAGTCATAATTTTACCTTTGACTGCTTTAGCTTTAGGAGCAATATTCTCAGGTTTTCTATTTAAAGATTTTTTAATTGGTCACCATTCTATGGATTTTTGGAAAAATTCAATCTTTTTGTTAGAAGAAATAGAACACCTAGATGTACCTATCTGGTTATTATATATAACGCCTATTATAGTAACTCTGTCTATTCCTCTGGCTTATTATCTGTATATCAAAAATACTAAAGTGCTAGAAAAAATAAAACTTAAGAACAAGTTGCTTTATGAATTTCTATTAAACAAATGGTACTTTGATGAAATTTATGAATTAATTTTTGTTAAACCAATAAAATCTATCGGATCGTTCCTTTGGAAGGCAGGAGATGAAAAAACTATTGATCGTTTTGGTCCAGATGGTATTTCAAAAATTGTTAAAGCAATTTCAAACAAAGCTGTAAAATTACAAAGCGGATATATTTTTGATTATGCCTTTGTGATGTTGATTGGTTTATCTTTATTATTAACTTTTTTTATTATTTATAAATGAATTTTCCAATATTATCTTCGATTACTTTTTTGCCGTTAATAGGAGCGTTTTTTATATTTTTAACAAGAAGTGAGAAAAACCAGAGTGACAAAAATCCAATATATCTATCTCTTTTTACTAGTTTTACGAATTTTTTTCTCGTTTTATTTTTATGGTATTCATTTGATCCCACAACGTATGATTTTCAATTTGTTGAAGAAACTACTTGGATTAGCGGTTTTATAAAATTTAAATTTGGAATAGATGGTATTTCAATTTTATTTATTCTCTTAACAGCTTTTATTACACCCATTTGTATTATTTCCTGCATCAACAGTATTAAATCAAGACTAAAAGAATTTTTAATAGCAATTCTTGTTTTAGAAACTTTTATGATTGGAGTATTTTGCTCCCTTGATCTTGTAATTTTTTATCTTTTTTTTGAGGCAGGCTTAATCCCTATGTTTTTAATTATTGGTATCTGGGGAGGAGCTAGAAAAGTTTATTCAGCATTTAAATTCTTTTTATTTACTCTTTTAGGTTCTGTTTTGATGCTCGTTGCTATAATTGCCATATATTGGATAACAGGCACAACAGATGTAGTGGATATTTATGAGATTAAAATTCCAAAAGAATTTCAATATTTATTATGGTTAGCGTTTTTTAGTTCTTTCGCTGTAAAATTGCCGATGTGGCCCGTTCATACTTGGTTACCCGATGCACACGTTGAAGCACCTACCGCGGGCTCAGTTATATTAGCTGCCATTTTACTTAAGATGGGTGGATATGGTTTTTTACGATTTTCTCTTGGAATGTTTCCATTAGCTTCGGAGTACTTTGTTCCATTAATTTTTGCTCTAAGTGTGATAGCGATAATTTACACCTCTTTAGTTGCTTTGATGCAAGATGATATGAAGAAATTAATTGCGTATTCATCTGTTGCGCACATGGGATTTGTTACAATGGGTATATTTACCTTTAACAAACAGGGAATTGAAGGCAGCATGATACAAATGCTAAGTCATGGATTAATTTCGGCTGCTTTATTTTTATGTGTTGGCGTTCTTTATGACAGAACCCACTCAAGATTAATAAAATCTTATGGTGGTTTAGTTCATATTTTACCAAAGTATTCCTTCGTTTTTATGATTTTTGCCCTTGGAACTCTAGGATTGCCCGGGACCAGTGGTTTCGTAGGTGAATTTTTAGTTTTAGTAGGAACTTTTAAAGTGAATTTCTTAGTTGCTATTATAGGTAGTTTAGGAGTTATTTTGTCGGCTGCCTATATGCTTTGGTTATATAAAAGAGTTATATTTGGTAAATTGGAAAAAGTTGAATTGAAAAAAATCAAGGATATCAATTTATCGGAGTCTGGAATTTTATTTGTTCTTGCTGCACTAGTAATATTTTTTGGTTTTTATCCGGATCCATTTTTAGAAACTATGAGGGTTTCTGTAGACAATCTTATTGATAATTATAATTTAGAAATTAACAGGAGCATCGCTCTGAAATAAAAATATATGATATTAATTAAATATCTAGTACCAGAAGTTTTTTTGTCTTTGTCTATTTTTTCCTTATTAATGATAGGCGTATTTGTAAAAAATAGTTTCAATTTAATTTATAAGCTATCCATATTTTTGATTTTTTTGCTCATCTTGATAATTTTAAATACTGATGGTGAAACTATTAAAATATTTGAAGAAAGTTTTGTGTCCGATAATTTCTCTTTATTTGCTAAACTATTAATTTTAATATCTTCCTTTTTTATCCTAATTATTTCGAAGCAATATATTGTAGACATAAAAAATAATAAATTTGAATATCCAATAATTGTACTTTTATCTATTCTAGGAATGTTTTTTATGGTTAGCAGCAACGATCTAATTCTATTTTATTTGGGATTAGAACTACAATCTTTGTCATTATACATTCTGGCATCCATGGATAGAGATAATTTAAAATCTTCAGAAGCCGGCATAAAATATTTTGTTTTAAGTGCACTTTCATCTGGTCTTTTGCTTTATGGATGCTCACTATTGTATGGATTTACAGGATCGACCAATTTTGAAGTTATCGCATCCAACACTGCCGATTCTACAATTGGTATTATTTTTGCGATGGTATTTATACTTGTTGGATTAGCGTTTAAAGTTTCAGCCGTTCCATTTCATATGTGGACACCAGATGTTTATGAGGGTTCGCCTACATCAGTAACCAGTTTTTTTTCTGTTGTTCCCAAAATTGCCGGTATCGTAATATTTATAAGATTTATGTATTTACCTTTTCAAGAAATTTTAGATCAGTGGAGATATATTTTAGTATTTATATCGATTGCCTCTATGATTTTAGGAGCTGTTGCTGCCATTGGACAAAATAATATAAAAAGACTTATCGCTTACAGCTCTATCGGTCACATAGGTTATGCCATTGCAGGCATGACTCCAGGTACAGAAAATGGATTCAAAAGTACTTTAATTTATATTTCAATTTATGCCGTCATGAACATAGGAGCTTTTGCTTGTATTTTTTTAATGAAGAGAAATGGAAAATATATTGAAGATATCCAAGAGCTTTCTGGAGCTTCAAGAAATCATCCGTTAATGTCTTTGTCATTATTAATAATACTATTTTCTTTAGCGGGCATCCCACCTATGGCAGGTTTCTTTGCAAAATTTTATGTTTTTATGGCTGTAGTTGAAAGCGGAATGTTTACTTTAGCAGCAATTGGTTTGGTTACCACAGTTGTGTCTGCTTTTTATTATATTAGAATTATAAAGATTATGTACTTTGATGATCCTAAAAAACCATTTGAACAATTAAAAGATTTTGGAATTTACGGATCCTTAATAGTTAGCTGTATCTTTTTAATTTCATTCTTTTTATATCCGTCTATTTTAAATGAAATTATTTCAAATATTAGTATTTTTTAATGAAACTAAAGCTGATTAAATTTAATTGTGTAAAAAGCACAAATGACCAGGCAATTAAAATAATTAGATCTAAAAAAAACAAACAAGGGATTATTATTTCAAACTCGCAAACTAATGGAAAAGGAACGATGGGAAAAAAATGGATTTCACGAAAAGGAAATTTTTTTGTTTCTATATTCTTTGAACTAAAAAAAACATTGCCAGATTTTAAAGAATTTTCTTTAATTAACCCTCTAATTATTAAGAAAATATTAAACGAGTATTCTACATTTAAAGTTAAAATTAAATGGCCCAATGATTTACTTATAAGAAGTAAAAAAGTTTGTGGAATTCTTCAAGAACTAATTCAATTTGAAAAAAGAAATTTTTTAATAATTGGAATTGGAATTAATACATTGCACTGTCCAATAAGTAAGACTTTTGAAGCCACATCCTTGCTTGAATGCTCTAATAAATTAATTGATAATTCTGAAATTTTAAATAATTTGAAAAAAAATTATGAAACCATTTTTTGTAATTATAAATTTAATAAAAAATTATTAAAGAAAATTTTATAATGAGATTGACATGAATTATCTAATTGGCGACATTGGAAATACAAGTTTAAAAATTTGTAAAATAAATAATAAATTTAGGATAGTAAAAACTTTTCTCTTTAGAACCAAGAGTGTTTATTTAGAAAAAAACTTAAAAAAAAAAATCAATCAGCTTGCCAAAAATAACACCTGTAATAAAATTTTGTTTTCTAGCGTTGTTCCACATATTTATAGAAAAATTGATAAAATATTCAGAAAAAAAAATTTTAAGATTTTTGAGATAAAGAAGTTTAACTTGAATAAACTCTTAAAATTCAGAGTTAAAAGATATTCTCAATTAGGTTCTGACAGAATAGCCAACGCAATTGGAGCCTATTATAAATTTAAAACAAATTGTATTGTAATCGATTTTGGTACCGCAACCACTTTTGACGTTATAAAAAAACCTGGCATGTATGATGGTGGCGTTATAACTCCAGGAATAGCACTATCTATTGAAAATTTATTTTCATCTACAGCTTTGCTACCAACGTTTAAATTAAAAAAATATCCAACAAATTATGGAAAAAATACAAAAGAAGCTTTAAATTCAGGTTTTTTTTGGGGATATCAAGGATTGATTAACAACATAATTAAAAAGATTATAAAAAAAAATAATAAAAATTTTAAAATTATATTAACTGGAGGATATTCAAATTTGTTTAAGAATAAGATATTTAAACAGGCTATTATTGAGAAGGATATAACTATACAAGGAATTCTTAAGGTTTATAGAAAGTTTTTAATATGAGTAAAGAAGAACTAATTTTTTGTCCATTAGGAGGCTCCGGAGAAATCGGAATGAATATGAATTTATTTGCCTACGGTAATGAAACAAATCAAAAATGGATTATCGTTGATATGGGAGTTACTTTTGCAGACGACTCAATTCCAGGTGTTGACCTAATATATCCTGATCCGGGTTTTATAATTGACAAAAAAGATGATCTTCTTGGCATAGTGTTAACTCACGCTCATGAAGATCATATCGGAGCTATCTCGCATATCTGGCCAGATTTAAAATGTAATATTTATGCAACCCCATTTACTGCAGTTTTGATAAAAGAAAAATTTAAGGAAAAAAAAATTGATATAACAAAAAAATTAAAAATTGTTGAGTTGAATGGCAGCATCAAACTTGGTTCGTTTAATATTGAATTTGTTACTTTGACTCACTCTATTTTAGAACCAAATGGTTTAAGCATTAAAACCCCAGTGGGAACCATACTTCATACGGGAGACTGGAAAGTTGATCCCAATCCTTTAATTGGAGAGAAGGTTAATGAAAAGAAACTCAAAGAAATTGGAAATGAAAAAGTTTTAGCCATGATTTGTGATTCAACGAATGTTTTTAATCTAGGTAGAGCTGGTTCAGAATCCGATGTTAGAGACAGTCTCTTAAAGATAATGTCTTTAAAATCTAAACGTATTGTAGTTACTTCATTCGCATCAAATGTAGCAAGAATGGAAAGTATTTTTTATTGTGCAGAAAAAATAAATCGTGAAATTTCTTTAGTTGGTCGTTCGATGAATCGAATTTTCAAAGCTGCAAGACAGTGCGGATATTTAAAGAATATAAAGGATCCAATTGACCCTAGAGAGGCCAAGAAATTTCCTAGGGAAAAGATTGTCTACCTATGTACCGGTTCTCAAGGAGAACCAATGGGAGCAATGAAAAGAATAATAAAAGGCATTCATCCCGATGTTTTTTTAGAAAAGAATGATGTGATAATTTTTTCATCAAAAATTATTCCAGGAAATGAAAAAAAATTATATTCGTTACATAACGATATTATTAAACAGGATATTGAACTTGTAACCGAAGAAACAGATTTTGTTCATGTTTCTGGTCATCCAAACAGAGAAGATTTAAAAGATATGTATAATTGGGTAAAACCAAATTCAATCATACCGGTACATGGTGAGCACAGACATATGAACGAACATATGAAATTTGCAAAAGAGATGCAGATTCCCCATGCCCTAAGAGTTGAAAATGGAGATATTATAAGAATTTTTCCAGGCGATAATCCTAGCATAATCGATAAAGCTCCATCGGGCAGAATGTATTTAGATGGAAGCGTGGGCGTTGGAGAAGATTCTCAATCAATCAAAGAGAGGAGAAAATTATCGCAAAACGGATATTTAGAAATTACTTTGATTTTAAATAACAGCGGAAAACTTAACAAACCGATAATATCTTACAGAGGCATTCCAGAAAATTTGCTTGATGAAAAAATTATTTTTAAAGTAGAAGATGAAATATTCAACACTTGCAAAATGTTTTCAATGAAGAATAAAAATCAAGAAAAAAATTTAATCGAATCACTAAAACAAAATTGTAGAAGAATAATTAGAGATAAAACTGGAAAAAAACCTTTTACCAATATAAATATAGCAAGGCTGTAATGTTATTATCTAAACTATTTATCCCCATAACAAAAGATTTGCCGGCTGAAGCAAAAATAAAGTCACATCAACTTATGTTGAGAACTGGAATGATTAGACAATCTTCAGCAGGGATCTACTCCTGGTTACCATTGGGTTTTAAAATAATGAAAAAAATTGAAAAAATTGTAAAGGAAGAACAAAATAATATAGGTGCTCAAGAGATGTTGATGCCCACTATACAATCCGCAGATATATGGAAAGAAAGTGGTAGGTATGATGATTATGGAGAAGAAATGCTTAGAATTTCTGATCGTCAGAATAGAGAAATGCTTTATGGCCCAACTAACGAAGAACAAATTACAGAAATTTTTAGATCCTCGATAAAATCATACAAATTATTGCCGCAAATTTTGTATCACATACAGTGGAAATTTAGAGATGAACTAAGACCAAGATTTGGCGTAATGAGATGTAGAGAGTTTTATATGAAAGATGCTTATTCTTTTGATTTGAGTGAAAATGATGCCATTTTATCTTACAATAAAATGTTCTACGCATATTTGAAAACTTTCCAACGTTTGGGTTTAAAATCTATACCAATGAAAGCTGAAACAGGACCAATAGGGGGAGACTTATCACATGAGTTTGTAATTCTAGCTGATACCGGAGAAAGCAAAATCTATACCGATAAAAGAATATTTAATGTTCCAATAGATAAATATAAAAATGATGAAAGCTCTTTAAAAAAAATGAGAAATGATTTCTCTAAATTTTACGCTGTAACCGATAATAAGTTTAAAGCAGAAGATTTTGATAAGAATGTAAGAAAATCAGATCAATTACAAACCAAAGGTATTGAAGTAGGCCATATATTTTATTTTGGAGACAAATATTCTAAATCCATGAATTGTTCCGTTGATAGTAGAGATGGGAAAAAAACTTTCGTCAAAATGGGATCGTATGGTATCGGAGTTTCTAGATTAGTAGCAGCTATAATAGAAGCAAAATATGTAAATGAAAAAATGAAATGGCCAATCTCAGTTTCTCCCTTTGATGTTGTAATAATTCCCGCAGTTAACAAAAATGATAAATCAAATATGACTAAAGCTTTAAAAATTTATAAAGAATTAAAGAAAAAAGGAATTGACGTGTTACTTGACGATGCCGATGATAATATTGCAAATAAATTTAAAAAACATGATCTTTTAGGAATACCATTTCAAATTATTGTTGGCTCAAAAGCAACGAAAGATAAATTTGAGTTTAAGGAAATAGATAAAAAATCTCAAATGCTAAACCTAAATAAAATTATCAAACTTTTAAAAAATTAAATTGTTTACTACAATAGAAAAATTAATAACCATAAGAAATTTAAGACCTAGAAAAAAAGAAGGTTTTTTAAAAGTAATTTCAATTTTTTCATTTTTAGGAATTATGCTTGGTGTAGCAATTTTAATTATTGTTATGTCAGTTATGAATGGTTTTAGATCAGAACTAACTCAAAAAATACTAGGTTTTAATTCTCATATTACCATCAAACCGTATAGCGCAAATATTAACGATCAATTTTATTACGATTTACAAAATAAATATAAAGATGCAAAAATTATCAAAACATATAACGGGGAAGCAATTATTTTAATAAAAAATGTTGCAAAAGGAATTTTAATAAGAGGTATTGATCGTGAGGAATTAGATAAATTAGAATTTTTTAAAAAAAATATTATAGACGGTAAATTATCTAATTTTGGAAATGGAAAAATAATTTTAGGAAAGCAGTTGGCAATTGAATTGGGTGTAGTAGTGGGGGATAAAATAAATATTATGTCATCAACTTTGGTTTCTACTCCGTTTGGAACAATGCCAAAGCAATCACCATATACAGTTGGAGCAGTTTTTAGTAGTGGTTTGTATGAATTTGATAAAAATGTAGCTTTCTTTAATTTAAACGACTCACTTCCTTTTTTTGAAAAAACTATCGATGAAGTTAATTTAGAAATTTTTTTAGACAATCCTTTAAGTGCCGATCTTTATAAAAGAGAAATAGAAAATATGAATGCAAACTTTTATGTGTATTCTTGGTCAGATTTAAATAAATCATTTTTTTCAGCTTTAAAAGTGGAAAGAAATGTAATGTTTTTAATATTAACTCTAATTATTGTCGTGGCTGCTTTTAACATAATATCAGGACTTACAATTCTTATAAAAAATAAAACAAAAGAAATAGCTATTTTGAGATCACTTGGATTAACAAAAAAATCTATTATCAAATCTTTTTTTTTAACAGGATTTTTAATTGGTTTTTTTGCTACTATTGTTGGTCTAGTTTTAGGTATAGTTTTTTCTATATATATTGAAGATATTAGACAATTTATTTCTTTAGTATTTAATCTAGAAATATTTCCAACGGATGTCTATTTTTTAAGTAAAATGCCTAGTGAAATAAGTTTAAAATCTATTTTATCTATTTCCATTTTTTCAATTATTATTACAACTTTGGCTTCTTTTTTTCCCTCTTTGGCAGTAACGAAAATTAAAACCATTGAAGCATTAAAATATGAGTAAAAATTTAATCGAAATAAAAAAGTTAAAAAAAGAATTTAAAAATAATAATTCAGTTGTAAAAGTATTAAATAACGTGAACATAAATATAGAGTCCGGTAAATTAGTAGCGCTAGTTGGACCTTCCGGTTCAGGAAAATCAACCTTCTTACATTTACTTGCTTTATTGGACGAACCCACCCAAGGGAAGATTTTTTTATTTGGAAACTCAACAGCAAATATCTCTGAAGACAAAAAAAATAAAATAATTAAGGACTATATTTCTATTATATTTCAAAATAATAATTTATTGTCTGACTTTACCGCCTTAGAAAATGTGGCCATACCCTTAATCATTAGAAATCAAAATTATAAAAATTCTATTGAAAAAGCAAAAAAAGTTTTAGCAAAAGTAAATTTAAGTCATAGGTTAAATTATTTTCCTTCAGATTTATCGGGCGGCGAACAACAGAGAGTTGCAATTGCCAGATCACTGGCTGCAGATACAAAAATTATATTAGCCGATGAACCAACAGGAAATTTAGATTATAAAACTTCTAATGAAGTTTTTTCATATTTTCTAAAATTAAAAGAAAAAAATAAAACAATTTTAATTGCAACTCATAATAGAGAACTTGCTAAGAAAGCCGATTATACTTTAAGCTTAGCCAATGGTAATATAAAAAGAAAGAGTAAATGACCAATGGCAAAGCTAACTTCACAAATTTTAAGGTACATACCCAGTATTCTATTTGCGAAGGTGCTATTAAAATCGAAGATCTCGCAGAATATTGCAAAACAAAAAAAACACCAGCAATTGGACTAAGCGATAACTACAATCTTTGTGGAGCTTTAGAGTTTTCAGAGGAAATCAGCAAGGTAGGAACTCAACCAATTATTGGATCACAAATAAATTTTAAGTATTTTGATACAATTGGAAAAATACCAATTTTTGCAAAAACACAATTAGGCTTTAGTAATTTAACAAAATTATCTTCTAAAAGTTATTTAGAGGTTAATGAAGGTGATCAACCGCATTGCTTAATTGACGATTTACTAAAAAATAATAAAGATCTTATAATTTTAAGTGGTGGAATTGACTCACTTTTTTCAAATTTAGTCAAAAAAAATAAAATTAAACAACTAGAAGAAATTACAGCTAAATTTAAAGAAAATTTTTTAGATTTGTTCTATTTTGAAATTCAGAGACATAACGATATAGGCGAAAAAAACCTTGAAAATGTTTTTATGAATCTATCTGAAAAATTTAAAATACCATTAATAGCATCGCAGGAAATCTTTTATATAGATCAAGATATGTATGAGGCACATGATGCCTTGTTATGTATTGGCGAAAAAACTTATGTTGATGAAAAGAACAGAAAAAAATATACCGACCAACACTATATAAAAACCTCTGAAGAATTAAAAAAACTATACGAAGATATTCCAGAATCTCTTGAAAATAATTATAATTTTCCATTAAGATTTAATTACAAATTAAAAAAATCAAAGCCAAAACTTCCTTCATTGAAAATCTCAAGCGGTTTTACAGAAAATAAAGAGCTTATATTTCAATCAGAAAAAGGTCTTCAAAATAGACTTGAAAATTTTATTTTCAAAAAAAATATAAGTCATGAAAAATCTAAAATAGAAAAGATTTATAAAGATAGATTGTTGCACGAAATAAATATTATTAAAAAAATGGAATATGCTGGTTATTTCTTAATTGTATCTGATTATATTAGATGGGCAAAAAAGAACAATATTCCAGTTGGTCCTGGCAGAGGTTCAGGAGCAGGCTCTTTGGTTGCCTACTCTTTAGATATAACTGATTTAGATCCAATTGAGTTTGGTTTAATTTTTGAACGGTTTTTAAATCCAGATAGAATATCCATGCCTGATTTTGATATTGATTTTTGTGAGGAAAAAAGAGATCTCGTATTTAAATATTTAAAGTCAAAATATAAGGGCGGAGTGGCTCACATAATTACTTTTGGAAAACTCAAAACCAGAATGGCTTTAAGAGATATTGGTAGAGTTATAGGCCTACCTTATGGACATGTTGATAAAATTTGTAAAATGATTCCTTTTGATCCATCAAGACCATTAAATCTTCAAGAATCTATTGCTAGAGAACCTAGAATAAAAGAAGAAGAAAAAAATAATTTGAAAGTTAAAAAATTAATCGAACTTTCATTAAAACTTGAGGGTTTAAATAGAAATCTAGCCACTCATGCCGCTGGAGTAGTTATAGCTGGAGAAAAATTATCAGAGCAAGTTCCGTTATATCAAGATAGCAACTCTGATTTACTACTACCCTCTACTCAATTTGATATGCATTCATCCGAAAATGCTGGTTTAGTGAAATTTGATTTATTGGGGTTAAAAACTTTAACGGTAATTTTTAAAACAATTAAAATGTTAGAGGCTAAAAAAGTTAAATTAGATATCACTAAAATTCCACTAGATGATAAAAATATTTTTGAATTATTATCAACTGGAGAAACTACAGGTTTATTTCAATTGGAAAGTTCAGGTGTAAGACTTGCTTTAAAGCAAATGCGTCCAAATAAGTTTGAAGATATAATTGCATTAGTAGCCTTATATAGACCAGGGCCAATGAATAATATTTCAATTTATAATGATTGTAAAAATGGATTAAAAAAACCTGATTATATTCACGAAAGTCTAGAAAAAATTCTAAAACCAACTTATGGAATAATTATTTATCAGGAACAGGTTATGCAAATAGCTCAAGTTTTAGCAGGTTTTACAGCCGGAGAAGCAGATGTCTTGAGAAGAGCCATGGGTAAAAAGAAGAGAAAAGAATTAGAAAAACAGAGAGAAAGATTTATAAGTGGTGCTGCAAGCAATGGGATAAGCAAAGATATTGCTTCATTTATTTTCAAAAAAATCGAACCATTTGCACAATATGGCTTTAACAAAAGTCACGCAACAGCATATGCTATGATTGCCTATCAAACAGCATATTTAAAATATTATCATAAAGAAAATTTTATGGCTGCTACAATGTCATCAGAGCTATCCAGCACAGATAGACTAAGAGAGTTCGTTGAAGAACTAAAAAGACTTAATATAGAAATTGTTAGACCTAATATAAATAAATGTTTTGCAGATTTTAAAGCCGAACATAATAAAATTTATTATGCATTATCAGGAATTAAAAGTGTTGGCTATGAAGCAATATCAAATATTATTCGAGAAAGAGAAAAGAACGGAGCATTTAAGTCTTTGGATGATTTTATAAATAGAGTAAGACCCAAAGATATTAATAAATTGCAATTAGAAGGTTTAGTTAAGGCAGGCGCATTTGATGAACTTGAAACAAATAGAAGCTCTTTATTAAATTCAATTCCAAGGTTGATACAAATGAACAAAAGTATTTTTGACGAAAAAAATAGCAATCAAAGCAATCTTTTTTTAGAAAATTCTAATGAAAAAACTGTAATTTTTAACTTAGAAAAAACCCAACAATGGTCAAACAATGAATTGTTGATGAATGAGTTTCATTCAATAGGATTTTACATGTCAGATCATCCTCTAAAAATCTATAAAGACTATTTTAATAAATCAAAAGTCGTCTCTTTTAAGGATTTTGTTAATGGTTCAGAAAATAGTGCTCTTGTGGCAGGAACTATCATGTCTATACAAGAAAAGAAAAGTGCAAAAGGAACATCTTTCGCAATAGTTAAGTTTAGCGATCTTAAAAGTGAATTTGAATTATTCTTATTTTCAGATCTACTAATTACAAACAGAGATAAGTTAAAGATGGCAAATTCTTTTATACTTACTTTACAAAAGGATAATTCTAGCAATAGCGCGGTTACGAGAAGAATAAACATTAGAAATATAAATAGCTTAAGCAATTTTACTGACAAAGCCTTCGAGAGAGTAACTATAGAGATTAACGGAAAGTCAGATTTAAATGAATTACGAAACATTCTTAAGGAAAATGGAATTACAAAAATTCAAATCAAAGTTTGTAAAAAATCGAAAATCTATACATTTTCTTTAAAAAATACTAGAAAGTTTAGTTTAAGCACTTTTAATCATATTAAAAATAAAGAATATGTAAAAAAAATAAGTTTTTAACAACTTGATTTTTTTTGCAATAAACTATAAGTACTTTATAAATTTCGCACACAGCAAAAGAGCGAAAGCTCACCGGTCCGAAAGGAAAGCTGTGGAGGATGAACCGGAAAAATTATGAATATACCAAATATATCGATAAAACAATTATTAGAAGCAGGCGTTCACCTAGGTCACAAGACTTTAAGATGGAATCCAAAAATGGAGAAATTTATTTTTGGAGAAAAAAACTCTATCCACATCATTGATTTAACTAAAACAGTATCTCTCATCAAAAATGCAATGAAGGAGGTTCATAAATGCATTTCTGTTGGAGGAAAAATTTTGATTGTATCAACAAAAAAACAAGCTACAGAAACGGTTTTAAAATTAGCAGAGGAAACAGATCAATTTTATGTAAATTATAGATGGCTTGGAGGAATGTTGACTAATTGGAAAACTATTCAAAATTCGATAAAAAGATTAAAAAAATTAGATGAAGATTTATCAAAAGAAGATAGTGGTTTTACCAAAAAAGAGTTATTAAAATTAGGTAAAGAGAGAGATAAATTAAAAAGATCATTAGGAGGAATTTCACAAATGAAAAAAATTCCTGAAATGCTTTTTATTATTGATACCAATATAGAGTCCATAGCAGTAAAAGAAGCTGTTAAATTAAAAATTCCAATAGCTGCAATTTTAGATACAAATTCGGATCCAACAAATATCACTTTTCCAATTCCAGGTAACGATGACGCAAGAAGATCAATCAATCTTTATTGTGAGCTTTTGAGGGATACTATTTTGGATGCTAAGAAATACATTGCAAAAAAACAAGTACAAGTAAATGAAAAAAAAGATGAAGTAAAAGGTGATAAAAAGATTGACGAAAAAGTGAAAAATATTTCAAAAAAAAACAAGTCATAAATTTTATTTCAGCAGACAAATGTCTAATAAACAAAAGTTGGAAAATATCAAAAAACTTCGAGAAATAACCGGAGTGGGTTTTAAAGATTGTAAATTAGCCATTGATGAAAATAACGGGGACATAAATAAGTCTATAGAGTATTTAAGAAAAAAAGGCATCGCTAAAGCCTCTAAAAAAATGAGCCGTATAGCTGCGGATGGACTCGTTTTAATTTATGAAAAAAATGGCATGATTTCGGCGATTGAAATAAATAGCGAAACAGATTTTGTAGCAAAAAACAAAGAATTCATCACATTCTGCAAAGAAATTTCGGAGATCAATTTTAAAACACGAGGAGATATTAAAAAAATTAAATCTTCAATTATGAAAAATAAAAAAACAGCGGAAGAAACACTTATTGCGCTAATTTCAAAAATAGGTGAAAAAATTACCTTAAGGAGAAGTAAATTTTTTGACAATAAAGGAACTAATTTTAGCTATGTTCATAATTCATTAGAAAAAAATATTGGCAAAGTTGTTTCGGTGGTTAAGTTGGAAAAAAATGAAAAAATTGATCTAAAAGAAATTGGCAGTAAATTAGCAATGCACATAGCCGCCTCATCTCCAATTGCGATTGATGAAAATGAAATTGGCCGAGATATTTTAAATAAAGAATTTGAAATTATTAGGGAAGAGGTGAAAAATAGCGGAAAAAAAGGAGAAATGATTGAAAAAATTGCCAATGGAAAACTCAAAAAATTTGTTTCAGACAATACTTTATTAAATCAAATTTGGATAATGGACACTAAAAAAAAGGTAAAAGAAGTATTAAAATCATGTTCGGGCGAAGAAGAGATAAAAGTGTTAGATTTTGTTAGATTTAAAGTTGGTGAAGGGGTCTAATTATTTATGAGTGCAACTTTTAATAAAAATGAAATCTCCCAAAAGATGAATAAAACAATTATGTCTTTTAAAAAAGATCTAGGAACTTTAAGGACGGGTAGAGCCAATCCAGCCATGTTCGATTTAATTAGAGTAGAAGTATATGGACAGAAAATGCCGCTTAACCAACTTGCAACAATTACCATACCAGAACCTAGAAGCATTTCTATTCAAGTTTGGGATAAATCTAATGTGAATTTGGTTGATAGCGAAATTAAAAAATCAAATCTTGGTGTTAATCCTCAAATTGATGGACAAATATTAAGAGTTCGAATACCAGAACTTACTGAGGAAAGAAGAGTAGAGTTAACGAAAGTATTAAAAAACTTAGGTGAAAAAAGTAAAGTTTCTATTAGGAATATAAGAAGAGAAGCGAACGATACTGTAAAGAAATTACTAAAAGAAAAAAAAATTAGTGAAGATGAAAGCAAAAATTACGAGAAAGAAATCCAGGAAAATACCGATGAGAATATTAATAAAATAGAAAAAATATTAACTGAAAAAGAAAAAGAAATTCTTAAGCTATGAACAAAATTAACCATGTCGCCATTATTATGGATGGCAATGGTAGATGGGGTAAAAAGAAAAGAAAGTCAAGGAATTTTGGTCACTTAAACGGGATAAAAATAATCGAAAGACTTGTAAAAGATTCAATCAAGATTAAAATTCCAATTTTAACATTCTATGTATTCTCTACTGAAAATTGGAAAAGACCAAAAAGTGAAATAAATTTTCTATTTAAATTAATAGATTATTACTTTGTTAAAGAAATTGATCGTATCGTTAAAAACAATATAAAAATAAATATTATTGGTAGCATTAAGAATTTACCAAAAAAAATAAAAAATCATTTACAAACTTGTATACATAGAACCAGAAATTGTAAAAAAATTTTAGTAAATTTAGCCATCAATTATGGCTCAAAAGATGAGATTATAAATGCAATAAAAAAATTAAAAAGAAATAAAAAGAGTATTTCGGTTAAAAATCTTATAAAATATTTGTATACGAGCAATCTTCCTGATCCAGATCTTTTAATAAGAACAGGTGGTAAAAAAAGGCTAAGTAATTTTTTATTGTGGCAACTAGCGTATTCAGAATTATATTTTGTTGATAAGTTGTGGCCTGATTTTAGTATTGCAGATTATCACAAAATTATTAAACAGTTCAAAAAAGTAAAACGAAATTTTGGAAATATATGAATAATTTACAAAAAAGAATTATTACTTCTATTTTATTATTTTTGTTAGTTATTTTTTGTATTTTTGCAAATTGGCCAATATATTTATTTTTACTTCTAATAATTTCAGGAATTTCTCTTTTAGAAATTAGTTCATTAATAATGCTAGCAGAAAAATTTACTTCTAAAAATACTTTTGCTAAAAAATGGATACCATTTAGATTAATATCTGGTTTTTATTTATTTTTCATATTTTTTTTAATGGCTGCAGATTTTTATAATTTAGGATCAGTTTTTATAATTTATATTTTATTAATATGTATATTTTCTGATATAGGTGGTTATGTTATAGGCAAAGCAATTGGTGGTAAAAAATTAACTAAAATAAGTCCTAATAAAACTATTTCGGGAAGCGTCGGTTCTTTTTGCTTTTCCATAGTACCTCTTTTATTATTCTATAATTTTGATCAATCTGAATATTCCTATTCATTTAATAATTTCCTATTATGTTTAGAAATATCTTTAGTATGTCAATTGGGGGATA
>UINC01001163.1_pt1 | contig 27302 bp, 32 predicted proteins | sample 5385821 | NCBI WGS metagenome assembly UINC01 (sample SAMEA4666929, study PRJEB26691) | marine metagenome | isolation source: Pacific Ocean | place: Pacific Ocean | collected 2011-10-13 | reverse complement strand
GCCATCAGTGAGATGGTACCAAAGTCAGCCATTCCCATAATTACTCCTGGTACAAATGACTGTGATGATCATTAAATTTGCATTAACTATAAAGAGTTCTGCCATTGGCTTTTTCAGCGTCGTGCTACTCCAGTTTTGAAAGCAGCCTCCACTACAGCTTTGGAAATTATTGGTGTAACGGACGAATCAAACGCGCTATGGATAATATAGTCTGCACAAAGATGAGATTCATCAACCGTGCTGGCAATCGCGTGAGCTGCCTGATACCACGTGTAAGAAGTCCATCCTGATGTTCTACCAGATCAATGGCTCCCACGATACCACCCTCACCAGAAATAGTTTGACACAAGAAGGCCAGCCGCGAAGAGGGAGGTACTGCAAGGTCAATTTTGAGACGAACGATTATGCTGTTGCTGGCATTAAAGGCTGGTTGAATGACAGTCATATATTATTCCAAAAAGAGATGATTTCGATGAATAACTGGTTTTCTGGAACGCACATCCACTCCAGTATTTGTAAGGTTTTGTTCTTTAATTTGCTGTCTTAATTCTTTGGCTGCACAATCGGCTCTTCCAACTCCAAGTCGCACACCTTCCTGATTGAATATTTCAACTAGATCTTTATTGTCAAATTGTCCTACTACGCGAGTGACGCCTTTGGCCAATAAACTTTTTTTATTTTTCAACAGAGCTTGTTCTGCACCTGTATCGATGACCAAAGTTCCTTTGTTGAGTGCTCCTGCAGCTAACCATTTCTGATAGCTGCGGATTTTTCGCCCATGAGCCACAAAATGCGTCCCACGCTGCTGGCCTTCCATTACAGCACAGACGCCTTCAGGATATTTCCCATCCATAATGTACGTGTCAATTCCAAAAGACATTGCCATTCCTGCCGACCGAACTTTACTTTCCATTCCTCCTTTTCCTCCGGCTGAAGTGACAGGCAGGCAGTGTCGTAATATTTCATCAGTGAGTTCCTGTACCTTTTCTACAACAACGGAACGCATACCTTCAGCTGTTTTTTCTTTTTTAAGTAAACCCGAGGCTATAGTCAGGAAAAAAAGCTGATCAGCTCCAATCAGTGTAGCCAGATAAACGGCGAGCAAATCATTATCTCCAAAATTAAGTTCCAATTCCTCTGTGGCTACGACATCATTTTCATTAACAATGGGAACAATCTTATATTTGAGCAGATTTTCGAGAGTATTCCGAATATTCAGGTAAGAAGTTCTGAGACCAAAATCTCCACGTGTTAACAAAATTTGAGCTACAGTGGTTTTGTGTTTCCGAAAAGCATCCGCATAAATTTGAATCAACCTCGCCTGACCTACTGAAGCCAATATCTGTTGTGAGGCCAAAGAGTTACTCGACTCATTTATGGAACACAACTCTCGACCGGCTCCCACTGATCCGGAGCTTACCACAAGCACTTCGTGTCCATACCTTCGGATTTTAGCAATTTGCCCAGCCAGTTTACCGATTAATTTATGATCCAGCTTGCCGTTCGGTTCCTGAAGAACATTTGTACCAATTTTTATAACAATACGTTTAGATTTCACTTTGAAAATAATCAGTTACAGGAAATTTGATTCATGGAAAAAGACCAGGGGCGTGAATAAAATAAACCAGATTAAGCGCTCGTGAATATTAGCATGAAATCAGTGAGTTTCACAAGCTTGAGAAAATATCACCCTGTTCAATAATTATATCCTGCAAGCAAGCAGCAGAATTTCGAATACAGTGCAAATCGAATCAGCATGATTTTTCTTTACTGATTTAATTACATTTTTTTTGAACCTGCAGCCACTTCTCTATTGAAAGATTTTTCACTTAAAACAGCATGCCGCAATAGTAATTTTTGGAGAAGAGCATATGAAAACAAAAGTATACCTAATACATCAACATAATGACGAACCGGTTCAAAGTAAGTGAGAATAAAAGTTGAGCTAAACAACAACAAAAGAAATTTATTACAAACTGAGCAGCCAAAACCAAAAAAACCCAAAATTCCTCCGATTCCAGCTTTTTTAGTTGCACAGCGCGGTGCCCGAATTCCAAAAAACAGGCCAATCAGCAGTGCTTCTACACTGAGAATTAGATAATCCCATACATTCTCTTCCGTCATACGTATGAAATATGGATTGCTCCAAAGTGCTGTCATCGTTCCCATCAGCAAAAACGCCGACGAAGCAATTATCAAGGAACTCAACTTTTCTCTTATGCTGATTTGCTGTAATATTTTCATGAGCAGCCCCTACTGGAAATACGTTTCGTAGAGCTCTCAAATTTCTTTGAGCCACAATGATTGAAATTCTGAATAGCCGCAGCAAACTCATTTTCAATCAATTCAATGTAGAATACTGGATTTTTATAATATTGTGCTTGAGCCAAATTTGTAGTTGTAAGCTAAACTGGAAAGGTTTTGAAAAAAATGGGAATCATTGGGGATGCACAATCACGCTGCGCAAAGTTGAACAAAATTAAAGCGGTCGAAAAAAAGAACCGCAAAATAAACTCACGCTGCGTAGAGACGCAGCAAGCAGATGGACCCGTTATCCCACAGTCCTTAGTTGCCAGATGAAGATTCTATGGGTGGTGCTGCTTTCTGTTCTAATTCTGCAGCGGGAACCTCTTGGGGCTCTTCTTGTGCTTCTTCTTCTGGAAATAGCATTTGTTCTGAAACAGGAGCTGTTGTTGCGGACGGCTTCAAATCCCGCACCACAGAATCACGGGCAGTCTCTGAGGAAAGATAAGCAAGTGAGAGAGAGGTCAGCATGAAAACAATCGCCACGCCAGTTGTAATTTTTCCCACTCCAGTCATGCTTCCACGTACCGAATTTGCCTGCCCTACACTACCGAAGGCAGCTCCAAGTTCAGCTCCGCGGCCGGATTGGAGGAGTACAAAAAAGATAATGGCAATACAAGCAATAACGTGAATAACTAGAAGTAATTCAAACATAAATACTGGTCAAATAAGTGTTTTCGATTAATTGCCCGCTGCAACAATTAGAGGGAAGGCATCAATTTTGAGGCTTGCACCTCCAACAAGAGCGCCATCAATTTCAGACTGAGAAAGTATGGTATCCGCATTTTCCGCATTTACACTTCCACCATATAGGATTTGCATTTTTCCTGCTACTTCCGGACTTGCCAGTGATTCCAGCTCTTTCCGGACTATCTTATGCATGGAATTGGCCTGTTCCGGAGTGGCAGTTTTTCCTGTACCAATAGCCCAGATTGGTTCATAGGCGACAACACAACGGTTCTGATCATCTACCGCTAACCCGGACAATCCTTTACCCAGTTGCGCAATTACCATTTCTTCGTGATTTCCTGATTTTCGTTGCTCCAACGTTTCTCCTACACAAAGAATTGGGCGAATACCATGTTTGAGCAGAGTTTCTGTTTTGCTCCGGATGAATTCATCAGTTTCACCAAACAAAATTCTGCGCTCAGAATGTCCAACAATACACCACTGAACTCCACATTCCTGCAATAATGGCGCAGATGTTTCACCAGTAAATGCTCCTGAAATTTCAGAGTGAACATTTTGTGCACCAACTGCGATTCGCGTTCCTTCAACAGCACTTTTCATTGAGTACAGGAGGACATCCGGCGGGCAAATCACCACTTCACAAGACGCCCTTTCCATTAACGGACTGAGAACATTTAGAGTCTCGTCAAGCAACTTAAAAGAGCCATTCATTTTCCAGTTTGCTGCAACCAGTTTGGCCCGCATATCAATTTCTCAATAAATTTTTCTCAAAATAATAAAGTTAATTATTAAATGCTATAAATTTTGATGGTTAAAAACAAGATATTTCCATAAATAACAACTTGCATCATCGTAACTATTGCGTTTTTTGAACTTTTTGCTACTTATTACATGTGATCAATTTTTTGTAACTATTTTCAAAAACAATATTTTTGTGGAATAGACAGCAACCTGTGCAACAAGAATAACGGAGCTACTTTGGACAAATTGAGAAACCGCATCGACGAGTTGGATGCAGAATTGTTGGAACTACTCAACGAGCGAGCAAAATGCGTGATGGAGATCGGAGCAATAAAGCAAAAAGAGCAGACGGAAGTGGTCGTGCCACAGCGGGAAAAAGAGTTACTGGACCGTCTAACCTCGCTTAACGAGGGGCCAATGACTGAAAGAATGGTACACCACCTGTTTCAGGAAATCATTGATACTCTCAAAGACCTGCAGAAATGATGCGTAAGCTGAAATGAAAAGTTCACAACTATAAGCCAGAGAGATTATATAACCTGGCTAAAATATTATTTAATTTCAAGAAGTTCCACCTCAAAAATCAATGTTGCATCCGGAGGAATTGTGTTGCCTGCGCCCTGGCTTCCGTAACCTAATTCTGGCGGAATTGTCAGCTCCCACTTATCACCAACCTTCATTAATTGCAGGGCTTCTGTCCAACCGCGAATGACACCATTAACTGGGAAAGTTGCTGGCTGGCTTCGTTTGTAAGAACTGTCGAATTCAAATCCATCGGTAAGTTTCCCGCGATAATGCACGGTTACAACACTGCTCGGCCCAGGACTTTCTGTTCCGGAACCTTCTTTAAGTATACGATACTGCAAACCGCTTGAAGTGCTGATCGTGTTTGATGAAGTTGAATCTGTCATAGTTTCCTCTTGATTTGAAGTTGCTGGAGAAGGAGTATTGTCTGCCGGTGCCGGAGTATCCGTTTCATTTTTGGAATTTACATAAAGTGCGACTGCCCCCACAAGTGCAGCCAATGTCAGTAGAAAAATTCGGTTATTATTCACTCGCATTAAGTTGCTAAAAAATTAAATTTCATGGAAAAATTAATCAACGTGACAAAAAATCCACCCTCTCTTCTACCGGAAGCTCCTTAATTTTTACACCTACCTTTTCAAAAAAATCAGTCAGCGAATCCTTTACATGTTCCACATCCATGCGATTTTTGAAAACAATGCCAAGCGTGGCTTCCACCATTTCAGGATCCAAATGATCTTGGTGAAGCGTGACCAGGGCTCTAGCCCAATCCAAAGTTTCTGCAACTCCAGGCACTTTTTCCAGCTTTTGTTCACGGATCATTTCCATAAAAACACAGATCTGCTCTGCCAGGTGCCGATCAATTCCGGGAACTTTGCTTCGCACAATCGCCAGTTCTTTCTCGTATTCGGGATAATCCATCCACAAGTAAAAACAGCGGCGGCGAACAGCATCCGATAATTCACGAGTACGATTGCTGGTCAAAATCACATACGGTTTTTCCTTGGCACAGATACTGCCGATTTCCGGTATAGTGATCTGCCATTCCGATAAAATTTCCAGTAAAAAACTCTCAAATTCCTCGTCAGAACGGTCAAGTTCATCAATCAGCAACACCGGCGGTTTAGGATTCGTGATCGCCTGCAGCAAAGGGCGCTTCAGCAAAAAATCTTCACTAAAAATCGTAGACTCCCGTTCTTCCAAAGATTTGCCTTCACCCTCTTCAAGTTTGATATGAAGCAACTGACGCTGGTAATTCCATTCATAAAGCGCCATATTTGCGTCAAGTCCTTCATAACATTGAAGCCGAATCAAATCTGTATCGAGAGCTTTAGCCATTACTTTGGCGATTTCCGTTTTTCCTACACCTGCCGGGCCTTCTACCAATAATGGTTTGTGAAGGGTTTTCGCCAAATAAACCGACATGATAATAGCTGAATCGGCTACATAATTCTGTTCCTCCAGCATTTTCTGGATTTGTTCTGTTTCATTGGAAAACATAAAAAGATTCCGATGATAGCCTCATGCGTACGTACAGGAGACTTAAGTTTGGTGTTGTGCCGCACAATCTTCGAGCGCATCCCACGCAAGCTTCATGCATTTGATACGGCTCCGATGCGTTTTCAAATCAATTAATGGACGTAACGATTCCACGGTTTCCGGAATTTCGCTCGTGGCTTTCCGGAGACTCTCAGTAAAAATATGACTGGTTTGTCGGGCTTCTTTCAGAGTTTTTGCTAAAATCAATTCACTCATCATTGAAGCGGAAGCTTGGCATATTGAACAACCACGAACTTGAGTTTTGCAGTCTTGGATGACTTCTCCTGATAAAGCCAGAGTTAGTTCCAATTCGTCCCCGCAAAGCGGGTTTTGTGCAAATGCCTGCAAGTCCGGATTATCAATTCGACCCGAGTTTTTCGGGTGACGTGCGTGTTCCAGCAACAGGTCACGATAGATAGTAGGTGTGGTCATTGGTGCTACATTTGCAAAAACCTCGGATTTTCATGGATGCACGCTGATGCTTATTAACTTTTTTCCGCATTCATCTTCATTGAACTACGGTAAAATAAAAAATTTTCTTACCTGTTCAAGTGCAGAAAACAAACGGTCGATTTCTGACACCTCGTTGTAAAGCCCAAAACTCATCCGGACGCTTGCCGCAATGCCGAGCCGCTCATGCAGAATTTGCGTACAGTGATGCCCGGCTCGCACTGCAATTCCGTTTTCGTCAAGAACTTGCGCCACATCGTGCGGATGCACTTCCCGGAGATTAAAACTCAATACACCGCTTCGATCAGTAGAATCAGCGGGACCATAAAGTTCCAAGTCCGTAAACTCCTGAAGCTTTTCGAGAGTATGAGTCATTAAATCCTGTTCGTGCTTTTTAATTTCAAGCATGCCGACATTCGATATATATTCCAATGCACTCATCAATCCGAAAACTTCGGCCACAGGAGGAGTTCCCGCTTCAAATTTTTGCGGTACATCTGCCCAAGTTGAGGATTGTTGACCGACTTGACGTATCATTCCGCCGCCGCCTTGATACGGACGCATTTCATCGAGTCGTTCATTTTTGGCGTAAAGCACTCCGATTCCGGTAGGACCGTAAACTTTGTGTCCGGAAAAAGCAAGAAAATCACAGTCCCATTCAGAAACATCAATCGGCATTCTTGCTACCGCCTGCGCTGCATCAACAAGTACAGGAACGTCACGTTCGTGTACCTTTTCGACGATTTTAGCAATAGGATTGGCCGTACCCAAAACATTGGAGACAGCCGTGACCGCAAGCAATTTGACTGAATCTGTCAGCAGTTCCTCCAACACTTCCAAATCCAAACGACCTTCTGGTGTGATCGGGCAGAATATCAGTTCTACTCCGGATGACTGCGCGGCCAGTTGCCACGGTACCAAATTAGAATGGTGCTCCATTTCGGTCACAATAATCCGGTCGCCCGCCTTCAAATTTGGTTGCGACCAGGCTGAGGCGACGAGATTGATCGATTCGGTGGTTCCACTGGTGAAAATGATATTTCCACAACTTTCAGCACCGATAAATTTTGCAACCGTTTTCCGGCCCTCCTCATAAATACCCGTTGCTTCTTCGGCCAAAGTATAAACACCCCGGCTGACATTGCAGTTATAATTTTCATAAAAGCGCACCAGTGCGTCAATCACGCATTGCGGCTTTTGCGTTGTTGCAGCATTGTCGAGAAAAGCAAGAGGATAGCCGTTAATTTCCCGTTTGAGAATCGGGAAATCCTCACGCACTTTTGAAGTCAATGGATGGTTTTGCATAGATTCAAGACAAACTAGTCAAACCGTAGCCATTCCGGTTAAATTTTTTTTACAGGTTAGACAAGATCAACATGATTTTTCGAAATGTATTATCAAGAATAGTTTGCTTTAAATAACTTGCTTTTAAGATTTCTGTTAAGACTGTAGTCCCACTTAGATTATGAAAATAATATTAAGTGGGACAAACTTCTTTAAGATCCATCATCGACTTTCCGGAACCGCCGCGCCGGATGGTCACCATTTCACCAACGATGCTTAAAGCAATTTCTTCCGGAGTCATTGCCGAAAAATCCAAACCTGCAGGAGAGTGTACACGTTTTAATTCTTCGGGAGCAATACCTTCATCGAGTAAATATTCAAAGACCAGTTTCGCCCGTTTTGCGCTGGCCACCAAACCGATATACGGCCCCTGCCCCTCCAATGCCTTTTTGATCGAATGCTGGTCACCCTTGTGCTGTGTAACCACCACCACATAGGTTTGCGGCCCAACCTTCATTTGACTGAAATCCGGATCCGAAGTGATCAAGCGGTCTGCCATTGGGAATGCTTCGCGGTCCGCTCCGGAATCATTGACGGTGATGGAAAAATGAACGGTGTGTGCCAGTTGCGCCAAAACTTCGGCAATGCGTCCATGCCCAACAATCATCAATTCCGGACGCGGCAAATACGGCTCTACATAAACTTCCATTGTCCCTCCGCAAGGCATACCCACGCCTAAAATTTCATCATCGAGATCCAGCGACACAATCCTGATTTGGCCGTCCCGCATACTTTCAAGCGAGGCATCCCGCACGGCTTCCTCAGCACAACCTCCACCGACCCAACCAAACAAGGTTTTACCTTTTCCGTCAATGATCGATTTTGCTCCGGGCTTGGCGGAAACCGAACCAGTAATTTTAATCACCGTCGCCACCGCAAACGTAACTTCTGCAGCATTTAATTCTGCTAACTTATCAAAATATTCGATGGACATTTTTTTTATACAAATACGTTTAAGATCGTGAATTCAAAATATAATCTTCCGGAGTATCAACATCGCGAAATACGTTATCATTTTCCATCATCACTTCCATGACACACTGTGGATATTCCTGGAGAATGCCCCGACAACCCTCGCCTTTGTGCTGAAGAATTTTTTCCCGAAATTCTCTGGAAAACAAAACAGGGTTTCCGCGTTTTTCTTGAAAAACTGGGACAACAATCAGTGAACTTTCTGGAAGGCGGAAATCATTAAAAGCGTGAATTAAACAATTGAAATCAGAGGTTTCGGCAAATGGCATGTCAGAAAGGCAAATCAGCAAGCCATCACTTTCCGGAGAAACGGCCCTTACGCCGGACTGAATGGATGTAGTCATGCCTACCAAGTAGCTGGGATTTGCAACAAACCGCACAGGCTGACCTTGCAAAATGTCTTTGATTTTTTCTGCTTCGTGGCCAACCACAACCAGCACATCATCAACATCTGAGGCACAAACAGATTTCACAAACTTCAGGATCAGCACTTCACCGCCAATCGGAAGGAGGAGCTTGTTTTGCTCTCCCATCCTTCGGGACTCACCGGCAGCCAGAATGACAGCGGAAATCATTGGTAACAAAAACTAAAATTACTCCAGAATTTTTTCATCCCGTCTCCGCTTTATTACCAAATTTTCTTTTGAGTTTCGAGACAATAACAGAACCAACAAGTGATGTTGCTTTGACCGGTTCTGACTCAGCATGAAGCTCAGTTGTTTTTTCCTCCCAATTCTCTTGCTCGAGCAAATTGGAAAAATTATTGATGAACTGCTCAAAAAGTTTGTTGTTAACCGCCTCAAACATTCTAGAACCAAACTGAGCGATCCGGCCTGTGATGGACACAGTCATCTTACAATAGGCTTCGGTACATGTTTCAAGCTCGTTGAGAGTTAGCCCCATGTTCATGGCTGCTCCTCCCTTTCCATTGATGTCGGCCCCTTTGCCCATCATGACCAGTTCATAAGTGGAGCTATCTCGTTTGCTAAATTCGACTTCCCCACGAAATTTAGCTATCACTGGACCAATTTTGACAGAGACTTTACCTTTGAAATGGTCCTCATCAATGGTCTCGGTGAGTTGAGCTCCTGGAATGCAGACCACGATTATTTCCGGATTAGTGAGCGCTTTCCAGATAGCATTAATATCTGCATTGAGCTGAAAATTTTTTTCTGCTGTGACTTCCATTTTTTTATTTTGTCCCGAAAATTCGATCTCCCGCATCACCTAAACCAGGCAAAATATAAGCGTGGTCATTCAATTTTTCATCAACTGCAGCAGTGTAAATCGGCACATCAGGATGGGTTTTGCTAAAATACTCTATCCCTTCCGGAACAGCCAACAAGCAAACAAAGCGAATATTCGACGCCCCGTTTTCCTTCAATCGCGTTACGGCTGCTGTAGAAGAATGTCCGGTAGCCAGCATTGGATCAAGAGCTAGGACCAGGCGTTGATTGATCAAATCCGGCAGCTTCATGTAATATTCTACAGCAGCCAGAGTTTTTGGATCACGGTAAAGCCCTATGTGCCCAACTCTAGCTGATGGAACAAGGTCCATAAAACCATCCAACAATCCGTTCCCAGCTCTTAAAATCGAAACCAGACAGAGTTTTTTCCCTTCCAGATAAGGCGCATTCATTTTCATTAATGGTGTTTCAATTTCTTCGAAAATGACAGGCAAATCTTTCGTCACTTCGTAAGCGAGCAGTGTACCAACCTCGCGAATCAAAGTACGAAAGCTCTGAGTGGAAGTATCTTTTTTACGCATCAGTGTAAGTTTGTGCTGAACCAGTGGGTGATTAATAACCTGTAAATTTTCTGGCATTTTATGTCTCCTAATTTAAGAAGGTTGAACTTTGAGTGTTGACAATTCGGTACTGTACACTTGCAGACAGAGATGCGCAAACTTTAAACTTATAACCATAGACAAAACTATAAATGTAACAACGCAAAAAAGCTTAAACTTGTTTGTCTTCCTGACGTTGTTCGGCATTTAAACGGCCGAGGGAATATTCGTTCAAATCGACAAATTTGATATATTTCGCCAGGAGAGGTTGTGCTGTCTCAACTTTCCTGAACATTTCCTGCGCAATCCGTCGATATCCACTATGACCCTGCGGAGTACTGCGAAGCTCCGTCAACCAAACCAGGGCCCGCAAATTGATGTGGACATACCATCGAATATTGTAACTCATCGGTACAACATATTGAGCTTCAATGGGAAAATCCTTGGCTATCGTTTCAAAGGCTTCTGCAGATCGTGCCATTGTTTCATGGTATTCTGCGCCTAAACCTGCATCTTCAATTTCATCCGGCGTATCATAACCAAAACGCGTCGTTAGCGGCTGACGTTCCTGAGTGAGCATCCTGTGCCTCTGTAAGTCACGGTACATACCATAATCACCTAAAATATCAAAGGTATAGAATGCCATCTCCAATCCACGTTCAGGTTTATGGCGTCGGTGATTACGCAAAGCTACTGCCTGCTCAATCAGTCTTGTTTTTTCGGAATCTGACATTCTACGTACACGTTCCTGTATTTGCAACAACGGTAAATCTGAGTGGGAGTAAAGCAATGCGGCCAAGAGTTTTGTTTCTGCTTCCGGATCAAAATCGATCAAGCGGACCGTTTCCGTCGTCTCGGCTTTCAATTGTCCAAGGTGCTTTGCAGCAAAATTACGAACAAGTTTCTGTTGTACCAGACTGAAATTCCTGAAATCTTGAAAGTGCTTGTGTTCCGCTTCAGCACGCCGGACAAAAGAAGGAATCACTTTTGCTAATTCTTCATAGGCAACTCGTCCAATTTCATTCAGCTCAACAAACGGCTCGGTCCTCAATTTCATAATCAGTGTTTCAAAAAAACGCCCGTTGCCAAAAACTCCCATGTTAGTCAAAGTTGCGGCAGGCAGCAAACCGCGTATGATGTCAAATCCGCGAGCCCGAACGGATCTCTCGTAAGCGGCTTGGCTGGTTTTCGGTTCGTGAGGTAACTGCTTCCGGACATGTTCCCGAATTGGTACGGTGAAACGGACGTAGGTTTCAAATAAGTTCCGGCAAGTCGATAAATACAAATCGCAGTGTGCAGATTTCAGCAAAGTTGGTTCTTGATAATACCCGAATTCGTCATTCGCACTGGAAGTTCCGGTTATTTTTTCTGCAAAACTGACATAACGCGTCGATTTTTCAAGGGGCGACCCCCCGATTCGTGCATCTTCCAGAGTTTTGGTGGCCAAAATGGAAATATTTTCCAGCGCTAAATGTGCTCCGCCAAGTTCACCGATCGAATCGTCACCATAGCCGTCAAGAATCCTGTCATAAAACTTTTGTGCAGATTCGATGGCCAGTTCAGTGTTTTTGGCAAAATCCGGATGTTCACCACCACCTTGAATTTCTGTAAACCTGGATTCCTTTTCCTGAATAAAATCTCGGAGCAGTAAAGTACGAAGTCCGAGTGTTGAGCGTGAATAGCGGGAAAAAAGAGCTCCTTTGATCACTTCCGGTAGATTGGTAAGTGCAAAAATAGAACGGTTTGTATTGGTGACGTAAGAAGAAAGAATCTTTTTCTCGTCAGCTGTGAAAACTTCGTTAAAGGTACTCATGAAAAGATTTTATGAAGCAGGTACCCCCTTAGAGTTGGGCAAAGCTTCCGACTGGCTGGTGGGTGAAGGAAGATCATGATCCTCATACTTAGTGTTTGAATGTGCTTTAGGATCGTAATTATCTCTCAGTAAATCACGCGTAAAATCAAAAGTTTGACGAGAAGTATAAGCCATTGAAATCACCCCGGTATCCATACGTATTGCATCTTTAGGACATGCTTCAACACACAGTCCGCAAAATACACAGCGCAGTTCGTCGATATCAAACACTGTCGGATATTTTTCAACTGAAAGGTCCGGATGTTCACCTGCTTCAATGTGAATGCATTGAGACGGACAAACTGTTTCACACATATAACAAGCAACACAACTGAGAAATCCGTTTTCAAGTCTAGTCAGCCTGTGACGCCCGCGATAGCGTGCAGCAACATGTCGTTTCTCTTCCGGATAGTTTACAGTCACAACATCTTTCGAACCAAAGAGATTCCTCCAAAAATGTTTTACAGTAAGACGCAAGCCTACAAAAATAGCGGGGAAGTATAAAGCCTCTCTTGTTCCGTCTAACCTTTGAACTTTTCTGACCTTCAATTCCATGATAGCCTCCACATTATATTTATTTTTCGTTTTTACAATTATTAATATTTTTTGTTAAGGTGCCAAGCGCTCAATTCCCCATGATTCATTGTCCTTTTTAGAGTACAAAAAACGATCATGCAGACGATTTGGTCGGCCCTGCCAAAATTCAAAGCTTTTAGGTTTTATTCTGTAACCACCCCAAAAATCTGGCAGTGGAATATTTCTTTTAGCAAATTTTCTTTTTAACTCTTGAAGCTTCATTTCCAATATTTTACGCGAAGTTAAAACAGATCTCTGATCAGAAACCCATGACCCCAACTGACTGCCGCGAGGTCGACTCAAAAAATATTTGAGAGATTCACTTGTATCAACTTTTTCAGCAACTCCGTTAATGCTTACCTGACGTTCTAAAGCAACCCAGTTAAATAACATTGCTACACTTGGATTATCAGTAATTTGGTCCGCCTTCCTGCTTTTATAATTCGTGAAAAACACAAATCCATTTTCGTCAAACCACTTGAGCAGAACAGTTCTCACCATCGGTTCTCCGGACTTGCAGACTGTTGCCAAACTCATGGCATTTGGAATAGGTTCCGCTTCATTAGCCTCTTTAAACCATGCTTCAAATTGCAAAACCGGATCTGAATTTAACTGCTCTCTAGTCAGACCAACGTCCTCATAACCTTGACGAATGAAAGTTAAGTCCATTAATTAATTTCTTTAGCCCTTTATTTATGTTGAAATAATCAAGAGAAAGCAATAATTACAAATGCAGTTACAATAATGTTTACAAGAGAAAGCGGTAACAGTTTTTTCCAACCGAGAGCCATTGTCTGGTCAAAGCGAAATTTAGGTACTGTCCAGCGTAGCTGAATTTGAAACCAGCAGAAAAATAAAGTAAATACGGAAAACTTGATGATTTGCAGGACAGTCACCAGCCACTGCGGAGCACTATCCCAAAGGTGCAGCCAGGGAACATGATAACCACCAAAAAATAGTGTCGTGATCAACGAAGCTACGCCAACTAGAGCCACATATTCTGCAAGCATAAAAGCCGACCAGCGCATACCAGAATATTCCAGAAAATATCCAGCAACAATCTCAGACTCGCCTTCAGGAGCATCAAACGGTGCACGTTTGGTTTCCGCAATCAGAGCAGTAAAAAAGAGCACAAAGCCGAGGGGCTGGGTTAATACACCCCACATGGGAATCAGGTGGCCGAACCAGTATTCATTCTGCCCATCGACAATTCCGCTCACTCTCGTAGTACCGTAAACCATGAAAATACCCATCAAAGCCAGACCCATGAATACTTCATAAGAAATCATTTGAGCTGAAGCCCTCGTACCTCCAAGTAAAGCAAATTTACTGTTGGAGCTCGTACCAGCGAGTACAGCACCATATACACTGAGTGAAGTTATAGCAAATATGAATAGTAAACCTGGTTCAACATCTGTCACTTGAAAAGTAAAATCACCTATCGGACCCGCAACAGGAATGATGGCAAAAGTTGCGACTCCTGCAATTAATCCAAAAAAAGGGGCAATCAAGTACAAAAAACTGTCTGCCCCTTTGGGAATCGTATCTTCTTTGAAAATTGATTTCAGACCATCTGCCGCAAGATGAAGAGCACCATGTCCTGTAAATTTACCAATGTTCGCTCGGTTTGGACCAACCCGGTCTTGAATCATGGCACTCCATTTACGCTCCATCAGGGTCAGTACTGTTCCCAAAGGCATGACAAACAAAAGAATTATTACCGCAATTTTGATTGTGGCAAGAACTGTAGGAATCATGATTATATCTAATAATACTTCCATATTTTTTTAATATTTTCAACAATCTGGACTTAGCGATCCAACTCTCCACCAATCATATTTACAGAACCAAAAATGGGAACAATGTCAGCGACATAATGACCAATTGTCATTGCTGGCATGGCTGCAACAAAATTAAAGCAAGGCGGTCGCAATCGAACTCGAACAGGATCACCACTCCCATCTGAAACCAGATAAAATCCTATTTCTCCATTACCGCCTTCAATTGGCATATATATCTCGCCGGCAGGTGGTTGATGTCCCTCCATAACTAATTTGAAGTGATCTATAAGTCCTTCGATATTTCCGTAAACATCTTTCTTGTCCGGATAGTGTAGCATCCGCTCATCAGTCATGAACGGACCTTCCGGTATTTTATCAGCGGCTTGCTCGATGATGTTAATACTTTGCCGGATTTCTTCCATACGCACCAAAAAACGATCAAAACAATCACCCGTGCTTCCTACAGGAATTTCAAAATCAAGTTCATCATAAACCGAATATGAATCAGCCCTTCTGACATCATAAGGAATTCCACAGGCCCTTAGCAAAGGACCAGTAAAACCATAAGAAAGGGCATCTTCTTTTGAAAAAGAACCGATATCCTTGACTCGATCAATGAAAATTTTATTACGTGTAAGGAGCTTATCACACTCCTCCATTACGTCTTTCAACTTGGCCAGGCGGTCTGCCAATTCTGTTAAAAATCCATCCGGTAGGTCAGTGGAATTTCCGCCAAAGCGTGTCCAGTTGGTCGTTAACCTAGCACCTGTCATTTCCTCAACCAATTCCCAAAGATATTCACGAGCTTTAATGAACCAAAGAAAAAAGGTAAATGCTCCAATTTCCATAGCTGCAGCCCCAAGGCAGGTCAAATGATCAGTTATACGAGATATTTCACCCATAATGACTCTAGTGAATTCCGCTCGTCGAGGTGCTTCTATTCCGTAGAGCTTTTCCACAGCCATCGAATAACCGATATTATTCAGCAAAGGCGAAACGTAATTCAAACGGTCAGTGTAGGGAATGACCTGAATCCATTTCGAATTTTCTGATTCCTTTTCAAAACCTCGATGCAAGTAACCTATTTCAGTATCCATTCCGACAATCAATTCTCCATCCAAATGAGTGGTAAATCTTACAATTCCGTGCATGGCAGGGTGAGCAGGACCAATCTCAATGCTCATAACTGAAGCCGAAAAGTCTTCCCCAGATGAATCCCCTTCGATACGGGACTGAAGCAAAGTCATGTCCGTCATGTATGTCTCCCGTAAACGTGACGTTCATCTACTTCTTTAAGTTGGGACAAAGGCTGTTGTTTATCGATGGGATAGTCTTTGCGGAGAGGGTGTCCTTCAAATTCATCGTACATCAAAATCCTTCTCAAATCTGGATGTCCTTCGAAATGAATGCCAAACATGTCAAAGCATTCTCTTTCATACCAGTCTACTGCTTTCCACAAATGGTGGATTGACGCTATTTTACAATCATCCTCAGTTAAACGAACCTTTAGTCGTAAACGACGGGCGTGGGTCAGTGACTTAAAATGATAAACCATTTCGAATCGTGGTTCCTCATTCATTTCAAGACGATCTACTGCAGTCAAGTCCATCATTATCTCAAAAGAACAACGTGAATCTTCTCGTAAAAAACGACAAACAGGCTCAAAAGAATCCCTTTTAATCACTACCGTTTCGTCTCCTCGGTGAGAATGATAGTCAGTGATTTCATCAGGAAATTCTTGTCTAAGAAGGCTGGTTAGTTCTCCAGTGTCCTGAGGTATTTCAGTTTCCTTTGTGGAAATTTCTTCACCCATCGTTGTTTTTTGGATTCAAGTTTCTTGAATTAGATATGTTATTTTTCTTTAAGAGCAGCCTTATCTTTCTGCATTCTTGGAGAATCATAACCAATTTGCGGACTTACGTTAACATAATCGTCAGAATACGTGAATCCTGGCTTGCTGACACGGTTACTTTTAGGGTTTTGCAGATTTTCAAAGACCTCTTTATTTGAAATTTCAAAATATCGATCGAGCTGATCTAACTTTTGATCTTTATGCCTCATGTCAGTTGGGGAAATACCATTGGCCTTTGGGCCATCATTCTGTATGCTATTTTGCAACTCCAAAAGTCCGTCCAAAACAGCTTCAGGACGTGGAGGGCATCCTGCAATATACAGATCCACCGGAATCAAACGATCAATCCCCTGGATAACAGAATAATTTTGATAAAATCCTCCAGAAGATGCACAAGCTCCAAAAGCTATAACCCATTTGGGGTCTGCCATTTGATCATAAATCGTCTTGAGTATCGGAGACATTTTGTGAGTGATAGTACCAACAACCCAGAGGACATCTGCTTGTCTTGGGGAAAACCGGGGAATTTCTGCACCAAAACGTGAAATATCGTAGTGCGAGCAAGCTGCGGCCATATACTCCATTCCACAACAAGCCGTTACAAAAGGATATTGAAAAAGGGAAAACTTTCTTGACCAGTTAACCACGCTATCAAATGTTGTTGTTTTAAAACCACCATAATCTGAATCCATAAGTTATCCTAGTAATACATTTTTAAATTTTTTGTTTCTCATTTATCTGCAAAACAAGTGTCTTACTCCCACTCCAGTGCTCCTTTTTTCCAATCATAAGCCAAGCCTAGAATCAGTATCCCCAAAAATACTGAACTGGCTAAGAATCCAAACCAGCCTAATTCACGTATCTGTACAGACCAGGGGTAAAGGAATACAACTTCAACGTCAAATATTAGAAAAACCAATGCTGTCATATAAAACTTGACGTCATATCGATGTCCTTCCATACCATCTTTCAAGAAACCGGATTCGAACGGTGTTTCCTTGGCCTCACCTCTTAATTTAGGCCCCAGAAAAAGCCCTATACAACTAAACGTTGCGGCCAGAATGACTCCAAGAACAATCATAATCAATATCGGTAGGTAGCCGGATGCAATTGTCATAGTATTTTTATTAAATGGCCTCTTAGTTAATCAATTAAACAATCTGGATTGAGCGTTAAATTATTCCACTCAGAACGCATTTTGTCAATACATTTCAGGAGCTTTCAATGTACTGTAACTCCAGGTTTTACCTTGTTTGGAGCATCTATTAAAACAAGTTTTCCATTATCGTCTGAAAAAAGAATCATTCCCTCAGAAATTTCGCCTCTTAATTTGACTGGTTTCAAGTTTGCGACTACGAGCACACGTCGATCAGTCATTTCTTCCGGCGTGTAGAACTCAGCTGCTCCAGAAACGATCAAACGCAAATGTCCTTCACCTAAATCTACTTCAGAACAGAGCAACCTGGTTGAATTTTCAAGCTTCCGGCAAGATCGGATATGGCCAACCTTCAATTCCATTTTCTGAAAATCATCAAAAGCCAGCCATTCTTTTTCCACTTCCAGCTGCTTTGTTTTAGTTTTTTCTGGCACCTGAGCCTTTTCTGGAGTTTCATCCGCAAAAGAAACCTGAATTTTCTGAAACAATGGTTTTGGTTCCGGCAGCTCCGCTCCCGCAACTAATACTCCAGGAGTCAGTTTCTCAAATAAAATCAACTCTGCACCAAGTCCGAGAGCTTTTCGAGCCTCACACATTTTTTCCGGCATCACTGGACCAAGCAGTCCAACCAAGATTCTTGCCATATCCAGTGCCGTGTAAAGCACTGTTCCCAAGCGCTCACGCTCTTCAGGCTGCTTGGCCAGACTCCACGGTTTGCAGCTATCGATATATTTGTTGACCTGACTGCTAAGCCAAGCTACGTGTTCCAGAGCACGGTGTGGCTGAAAAGCAAGAATGTTTTCCCGACACGTTTCCACACCTTTGATGAATGAATTCCGGATATCTTTTTCCAGGTCTCCAACTTCTCCCAATGGAGGCACACAGCCCTCAAAATTTTTGCGGCTCATACTAATCGAGCGGTTGAGTAAATTTCCAAAGTTATTGGCTAAATCACCATTGTAACGTGTGATAGCCAGCTCTTCGGTAAAATTTGAATCTTCCCCAAAACTCATGTCACGCAACAAAAAATAACGTAGAGCATCAACACCAAGGTGATCTTTCATGGCCAATGGATCAACTACATTACCCAGTGACTTGCTCATTTTGCTGCCGCCCACTATCCAGTGACCGTGAACTACCAATTTTTTAAAGACGGGTAACCCTGCAGCTTTGAGCATGCATGGCCAGTAGATTCCGTGAGTTTTTAAAATGTCTTTACCTATGATGTGGTGAACATGCGGCCAGTATTTATGAAACTTTTCCCCTTCCGGCCAGCCCAGTGCACTCGCATAATTTAACAGCGCATCAAACCAGACATAAGTAACAAATTTATCATCAAAAGGCATATCAATCCCCCAGTCCAGCCGGTTTTTTGGGCGCGAAATACACAAATCCTGAAGAGGTGCTTTGAGAAACTGAATCAGTTCATTGCGGTAACGTCCGGGATAAACCCAGCTTTCGTTGTGCTTCAACTCTTCAACCAGCCAATCCTGATAGGAACTCATCCGGAAGAAATAATTTTGTTCCTTATACGATTCCGGAGGAATTTGATGGTCAGGACAATCTCCGTCCTCCAACTCAGCCTCATCCAAAAAACGTTCACAACCGACACAATATAGACCTTGATAGTCTTTGAGATAAATCTCACCCTGATCAAAAATTTTTTGCAAAATTTGCTGAACACAAGCTTTGTGCTCAGGATCAGTTGTACGAATAAACTGATCATTTTCAATGTGCAGATGCGGCCACATTTCACGAAATTCCTGGCTAATCTGATCTACAAATTCTTGAGGTTCAATTCCGGATTTTGCAGCTGATTCCACGATTTTTTGTCCATGCTCATCTGTTCCGGTTAAAAAATAAGTATCAGCACCAAACAATTTCCAGAAACGCGTCAAAACATCCGTTGCAATCGAGGTGTATGCATGCCCGATGTGCGGATGGCTATTCACGTAATAAATTGGAGTGGTGATGTAAAATGTGTTGTTCATACAAATTGAAAATCTATGGTGTTTTCTTAAAAAGACTCAAAATGCCAGAAATGATTATTATCGGATGAACAGCGAGGATTTATTTATGAGATCTTGATTATACCTTCTCCATGAAGTACAGCAGTTTTTTTACGATTCAGGTCTTTTTACAACTGCAACATCAGTGGAGAATCATGTTGCAGGAAGTTCTATTTCTGGTTCATCTGAATGAGGGCAATAAAGCACGAGAGTTTTTCCAATCACCTGGACGACTTCAAGACTTTTTGCTCTACTCAATTCTTCTGCACATTCTTTTTTTGTCAAGGGACAGTTGTCAAGAACTTTGAGTTTAATCAACTCATGGTCAAGCAACTGGACTTCGATTTCGCGTCTGGTTTCCTGAGAAAGTCCCTGTTTGCCAAGATTCACCACCGGTTTCAATGGATGTGCCAGTGCACGCAAATAACGTTTTTGTTTTCCGGTCATGCCTAATTATCCTGATCAATCACCCGCGGCACCTTAAAAAAACCATTTTCCAGATGCGGACTAAACTGTTCAGGAGAAACCGGAGATTTCACCATTTTATCTTCCCGACTACCGCTTAAATAGCTTTCATCAGTTTCGACTGCAACTTTCGGAATTTCTGCCGTTTTCAAAAGTTCAAAGTATTCCAGAATCACAGAAAATTGTTCTGCAAAAATTTCCGTTTCTTGTTCTGTTAATTCCAATGATGAAAGACGAGCAATCTTACGTACTTCCTCCGGGCTGAATCTGCTTGTCATGTAGGTTGTAGCATTAATTTGATTTCTGCCTGTGCCGCCAACTTTCCATCAACGCTTGCTTTGCCCTCAAAGACCCAAAAGTTGCGGCGCTGATTACTCAAAGTTGTTTCCAAAATCAACTGATCCCCGGGAACAACCGGAACCCGAAATTTTGCGTTATTGATTCCGGCAAAAAAAACGATACTGCCGGCCTCAGCTTTACCTTTTCCTGAGTCAATTACAATTCCTGCAGTTTGTGCTAGTGCTTCAATAATCATTACGCCAGGAAGAACTGCCTGCTGCGGGAAATGCCCTTGAAAAACTTCCTCATTTGCAGAAATATTTTTCAGAGCTTTGCAGTACTTGCCATCACGAATCTCCAGCACTCTGTCCACAAGTAAAAAAGGGTAACGGTGCGGCAGAATTTTCTTGATTCCCTCCAGGTTCATCATCAATCCCCTCCTGCTTGTTTTAGTGCATTGTATGCATCGATCACTTTTTGTGTAAGATCAGTTGTATCTTCCTTCATGTACAAAATTACTTGTGCGGCATTCTTTTCAAGCACCAAATCAAGCTTCTCTTTGATGGAAATGGTGCGAATCACGGTTTTGAGTTCTTTGAAAATCACCTCCGTTAAGCGGCGTTCTTCCAGCCTCATTTCCTGTTCAACGGAGCGAACTTTTTCACGCAGCTGCTGCTGTCGTGCAATCAACTCTTGTTCTTTGCCGGCCTTGGCTTTGGGAGTCAACAAAGGATTATTCCGCAAGTCATCTGCAAGTTTGCGAAGTTCTGTCTCTTCAAGTTTAAACTCCTGCTGTTTTTGACGTCCTCGCCGCTCCAGTATATTTTTTGACCGAATTCCTGGTTCAGACCGGTTAAGAGCTTCATTCAGATCAACAACACCAATCTCCATGGCATAAGCAGGAGAGATCAGGCAAAAAAAAGCAAGAATAATAAAAGATAGAAAATATTTCATGTCTTTGTTATTGCTAGTGATTATCTTTCCAGCAAAAGAAATAAAACCACAAATAGTTTTACATCACGTACCATAGAATCAGGAAAGTTCCAAGAGTGAAGATGAGGGCATAATTCTGAGTTAATCCGTTTTGGAAAGGTCGGATAGTATTTCCGACCATACGTGCAACGATGCCAGTTGTATTAACAGAACGATCAATAACATTTTGATCAAAAAGCCGCCAGAGCAAATGGGTCGAAAGTAGACGACCCGGTTGAATGATCAGCGCATCATAAATTTCATCAACATACCACTTGTTGAGAGAAAGTTGATATGCCCATTCCCATTTGCTCCGCAATGCGGAGGCAATCTTAAATCCAGAATGATACAAACGACTTGCCACAAACCAGGCCAATAGTGCAAACATTACAGAAAGTATCATCAGTGTCCACTCGGTTGAAACTGTTCCGTGACCTCCGGGGATCTCCGCAAAGAAATCATGGAAGAAAACTTCTATTCCATTAGGGATTAAATGGAATACATGTGGCACGCCGAAGAACCCGCCTAAAACTGCGAGTACGGCTAAAATCATCAATGGTATGGTTATCGTAAAAGGGGACTCCCGAACATGTTTGGCTACGTGTGAATCCACCCGGGACTCTCCGTGAAATGTCAAATATATCATTCTGAACATATAAAATGCTGTCATTCCGGCAGTTAAAAAACCTACTCCCCAGAGCCAAGGACCTCCATATGAAGAACTGAAGGCTTTCCATAGAATTTCGTCTTTGCTGAAAAATCCAGAGAAAAACGGAATCCCGGATATTGCAAGTGTACCAAGCAGCATGGTTACATAGGTGATCGGCAGCTTGTTGCTTAGTGCACCCATTTTTCGCATGTCTTGCTCATGATGAATTGCAAGAATGACTGATCCGGAACCCAAAAAGAGAAGTGCCTTAAAAAAAGCATGTGTCATGACATGAAAAACTCCTGCACCAAAAGCTCCGACTCCCATTGCCAAAAACATGTAACCCAACTGGCTGACCGTTGAATAAGCCAGAACTCGCTTGATATCGGTTTGCGTGATGGCAATGGTTGCAGCCAAAAGTGCAGTTGTTGCTCCAACGACAGCAATGACGTTCATCGTGAAAGGAGCCAACACAAACAGATGACTCAAACGGGCAACCATGTATAAACCGGCAGTCACCATCGTTGCGGCATGGATCAGGGCAGAGACCGGAGTTGGACCTTCCATTGCGTCAGGCAGCCAAACGAAAAGTGGAATTTGTGCTGATTTGCCGGTAGCTCCAAGAAAGAGCAACAGAGTAATTGCTGTTACCAGCGGACCACCATAATCCAGTCGTGTTGCGGCTTCTGCATTCACGGTGGCAAATTCTATCGATCCAAAAGCTAAAAAAATCAGCAATACTGCTGACAATACGCCAAAATCACCGACTCGATTGAAAAGGAAAGCTTTTTTGGCGGCTTCAGCAGCAGAGTCTTTTTCCAAATAGTAACCGATCAATAAATAAGAGCAAAGACCTACTCCTTCCCAGCCTACGAACATCAGCAAAAAACTGTCTCCAAGAACCAGGAGCAGCATGAAAAAAACAAATAAATTAAGATAGGCAAAAAAACGGTAGTATCCAGATTCTCCATCCATGTAGCCTACGGAATAGACGTGAATCAAAAAACCAACTCCCGTGATCACCAACAAATACAGGCTGGAAAGTTGATCAACCTGAAAGTTGATGCCCGCTTCAAAATTGCCACTGACGATCCAGGTATAAAGATGTTCATGGAGCACGTTGCCTTCAACCTCAAGCATCTGAAAAAACAGGACCAGCGACTGAGCAAAAGCCAGTGCAATTGCCAGCGGCCCGACAAATGTAACAAAACGTGTTCCAAAACGTTTGCCCAAAAAACCATTCAGAATAAATCCCAGCAAAGGGAATGCGGGTACAAGCCAAATTTGCGACATACCTACCACTTTAATAAGTTGAATTCGTCAATATCCAGAGTTTTACTTGTCCGATAAATTGAAAGAATGATCGAAAGACCGACTACTGCTTCTGCCGCAGCAACTACGATGATAAAAAAGATAAACACCACGCCTGTCATAGAATCCATGCCCCGGGCAAAGGTAGCAAAGGACAAGTTGACCGCGTTTAACATCAACTCAATGCTCATAAACATTATAATCACATTGCGGCGTAACATCACACCAAGTACCCCTATTGTAAAAAGGAGTGCACTCAGCAATAAAATGTGCTCAATGGGAATCATAAAAAAGTCTCATTGAAAACGACGTTTTGCAATCACCACCGCACCAATCACGGCAATGAGTAGGAGAATAGCAATAATTTCAAATGACAAAATATAATCAGTAAAAAGCAAACGACCTATCAGAGCAACCGAACCGACTTCTTCTACTATCTCAATAGGATATGCCCCTTTGGGACCAAGCTGTAATTCGTCTGCCGTGAAGAGACTGGCTATTTGCACGAAAATCCACAATGAGAGAAGCCCCGCCAATAATTTTCCAATTGACCATTTGTTGACATACTTCTCATTATCCTTTGAGGACAGCAGCATCAGTACAAAAAGGAAAAGAACCATAATAGCGCCAGCATAAACCAAAACCTGAATGACTGCCACAAATTCTGCGTTGAGCATCACATAGATTGCACCCAAACAGAAAAATGTGCCCACCAGGGACAGAGCGCAATGAATTGGGCTTCGCAAAAAAAGAACACCCAATGCGCCCAACACACTTAGAGAAGCAAAAACGTAGAAAATTGTTAACATCTTTTTTGATTACGATATGAGTTATAAAATCACAGAAACTAAGCCTGTTTCACAAGCACTTTCATTCCAGTGTCTTTTGTTTTATTCTTTAGCTCTATTCCAAGACTGCCAATTTCATCAAAACTGACTCCGGAAAATGCTTTTGCTTCCTGAACCATTGCAGCAAAAACTTGTGGTACACTATCAAAACAACTTGTCTGTCCAAGAGATTGTAACAGTTCTGCAAGAATCTGCCACTCTGGACGAGTCCTGCGCAAGGCCTGAATCGCAATTTCAGTTGATTGAACTCGCTGATGTTTGTTGGTATACGTTCCCTCTTTCTCAGAATAATACTGACCAGGAAGCACAACGTCCGCAATCTCGCCCCAGGAATTGTGAAAAACTCCAAGATGGACTACCAACTGCGTTCTTTTTATTATTTCCTTAATCTCCGATTCGGCTTCAAATGGGTTCCCCAAGATAAAAACCACTTTCAATTCACCTTCAATTACCTTCTTAAGTTTTGCGTTTTTCTCATCTCCCTTGATTTTCAGAGCTAGCGCCCCTGCACGGTTGGGCGTCTTGTCTGTTGTGATAAGGGTATTTATGAAAAAATCACTTTCACTTTGTCCCCATTTCGGCAAAGGACAAAAAATGTTATCAGAAGAAAATCCTTCTTTCAGCAGCTTTTGCAATAAAAATAGTTCTTCGTTGCTCGCACGGGTATCGGTAAGCGCAAGCACCTCATGCGGAAACGGCTTCAGTTCTTTGACTCGTTTAACAATTGCGCCATATGCCTCTTCCCAGGATACCCCTTCCAGGTTCCCTTCAACACGTCCTAACGGCTGGTGTATCCTGGTTTTTCGTTCATTCATCATTCTATAAGTCAAACGCCCCTCATCACACAACCACCATTTGTTGACGTTTTGGTTTTCATGGGGCTTGAGCCGAAAGACTTCATTGCGGTCATGCTCAATTGTGACGTTGCAACCGCTTGAACAACCGGTACAAATGGAGTAATTTTTTTTCAGTTTCCAAACACGGCGTTTGAAGCGGAATTCCTTCTCAGTAATGGCGCCTACTGGGCAGATGTCTGCCATGTTACCCTGAAATTTATTCGTCATCGGCCTGTCAGCATAGGTATCCAGAGTCAATTCATGTCCGCGGTTAAACATACCAAATTCATTTGTACCGGTGATTTCCCTGGTGAAACGATCGCAGCGAGAACACTGTATGCAGCGGTTGCGTTCCATTGCGACAAAAGTACCAATGTCGCGCCAGCCGTTAACCCGTTTTGAGTAATCCATTTCCGACTTTCCGGAACCATATTTAAAAGAATAGTCTTGTAAAATACACTCTCCGGACTGGTCGCAAACTGGACAATCCAGAGGGTGATTTACCAGCAGAAACTCGTTTACAAGTTTCTGTCCCTCTTCTACTTTTTGATTAAGAGTTTCGACCTTCATGCCTTCCATGGCATCTAAAGAACAGGCAGTTTGGAGTTTTGGGGCGGGGCGGCCATTGCCCATATCGATGACATCCACAAGACACATTCGACATGTGGCAACAACAGACATTCCTGGATGGTAACAATAATGGGGAATGATTTTTCCACTGCGCAGTGCGGCAGAAATAACTTTTTCACCTGGCTCATATTCAACCGGCTCACCATCAATTTGAAAGAAAGGCATGTAAAACTCGTTAGAGAGTGGCGTAATATTTCCGGAATTCCTCCGGAAATTTGTTTACAAAACTTTGAATCGGCATTGCAGCAGCATCTCCCAAAGCGCAAAGAGTGGTCCCCAACATATTTCCACCAACACGGTAAAGGCGCTTTAATTTTTCGTCACTTCCGTTTCCTCTTAGAAAATCCTGGATAATTTGGCTCGACCAGTGAGTTCCTTCTCTGCAAGGAGTACATTGGCCGCAGGATTCATGTGCGTAAAAACGGGTAATCCGATGGAGTAATTTTACTATATCAGTGCCTTCATCAAATACCATCATTGCCGCAGATCCCATCATGGTGCCGATTTTTGCTAAATCATCAAAATTATAAAGCACATCCACTTCATCGGCCTTCATGACCGGGGAAGAAGAGCCTCCAGGAATGACACCTTTGAGCTTTTTACCGTTTCGGATACCTCCGCCGATGTCGTAAATAATGTCCTTCATACTTACGTCCATCCTTAACTCATAAACTCCCGGACAATTAACATGACCGCTCAGGCTGACTAAATGAGTTCCAGAATTATTTTGCGGACCAAAACTTTTAAATGCCTCTGCTCCTCCATCGCTTAAAATGAAGGGTATGCAGGCCAGTGTTTCAACATTATTCACACTCGTTGGACATCCGTTAAAGCCAGAGACTGCAGGGAAAGGTGGCTTAACTCTGGGTTGTCCCCTTTTGCCCTCCAACGAATCGAGTAGTGCGGATTCCTCTCCGCAAATATAAGCACCAGCTCCAGTATGGATAGTAATGTCCAAATTAAAACCACTACCCATCGGATCTGGTCCAAGAAGTCCGTCTGCGTATAACTCACCAACTGCAGCATTTAAGGTTTTGATGGAAGGGAAAAATTCTCCACGAACATAGACATAAGCATGATGACAGCCAATGGCATAGCTGCTTATCATCAACCCTTCTAAAAACAGGTGCGGGTCTTTGAGCATCAGCTCACGATCCTTACAGGTTCCCGGTTCAGATTCATCCGCATTGGCAATCAGATAACTTGGCTTACCCGTACCTTTAGCCATGAAGCTCCACTTTAAACCTGTAGGGAATCCGGCTCCACCGCGTCCACGTAAACCAGACTCTTTGACTTCCTGAACAACCTCTTCCGGCTTCATGCCAAATACTTTTTTTAAAGACTTAAAACCTCCGGATCTTTTGTAACCGGCCAGTGACTTGTCGTATTTGGGATTTCGAATATTTTTAAAAAGAACAAGTGTCTCTTCTGCCATTTTTTACTGCCTTAGCTCTTTGATCATTTTATCCATTTCTTCCGGAGTTACCTGCTCATGATAATCTTCATTCACGATCAACGCAGGTGCATAGCTGCACGCACCAATGCACTCCATCTCTTCGATGCTGAAGACACCATCATCAGTCGTGTGCCCTGCCTGAATTTCCAGTTTTTTTTCTGTGTGTTCCAACAGTTCCGTTCCACCCACTAGACAACACGGCACGCAGGTACAAATCTGCAAATGGTATCTCCCTGGACGCTTCAAACGGAACATGGTGTAGAAGGTTACCACACCTTC
>UINC01001158.1_pt1 | contig 27436 bp, 23 predicted proteins | sample 5385821 | NCBI WGS metagenome assembly UINC01 (sample SAMEA4666929, study PRJEB26691) | marine metagenome | isolation source: Pacific Ocean | place: Pacific Ocean | collected 2011-10-13 | reverse complement strand
TGAGTAGCTGGGCTTGAAAAATGGTCTGATTGAGCAGATCGACCATCACCAAGCCAAGAACGAAGTTAATAAAGCGTTGCAGAAAGTCGACAAAATAGTAGTAGATTAAATGCGCATGCAAACGGATGCGGAACTGAAATCCGCTTTCGCTGATGCGGACCTGAAGGAGCCAGCCCAGCATCAACGATAAGGTCACGCCGGCTGTATAGAGCCCATCGGCTATTCCATCGATGACGAGTGTCGCCAGAATATTGGCAAGCACGCCGGCGGCAACTAAAACGGCGACGGATAGGGTTTGGGAGCCACCGGCACGCAGGGTCACGGCCCAAGCTGCAAGGACCATGGCCGCGACCAAGGGGTACAAGAGAATGAGGGGCAACTCGGTTGATAGAGGCATGGAGCCTGTGACCAACGGGATAATCGCCGCCGCGGTCGCCAGGACCGCTGCGTACCAGAAGCTGTAACCGTCACGGCGGAGATCGTCCGCGAAGTCTGTCGCTAAACCTTCTCCGGACGCGTACCAGCGACCGAATACTTGAGGTTTGATGTAAGGCCATGCCCGAAAGAAAAGTCTTAGAACCACCGAAAAGCTCGCAGCATCTTCGGAAGGCGCTCGATCTCGGTCTGGAGGAATTGGCCCATCGCCCATAAAGGGTATAGCGCGCAATCGTTTTCGTTCGTGCGTTTCCAACCGCGATATTTTTCTACGGCCCACTATCCAAAGGAGGACAAACCCCACCGATGCAAACATTGCAATGAGCGCGAGAGCGATATAGAGCGAGAAGGTGAGCGTCGCAGCCATATCTAATCCGAGAGACCCTGTCGCAAGCTACTTGGATTCAGGGGAATGCTGGTATTGGATCTCCTCACAGGAAGATTCACCCCGGTACTAAGCCAAGCTTGATATAGGAATCCCCAGTCGCCTTGATGGTCTCATCAATCGAATAGGTGTCTAAACCCAATTCGTCGATCGCGAGCGTGCAATACGAGCGAGGCGAGTCGTAGGTGGGTTCCACCGGCTGATTACCGTTCATTTCTTCGCCGCCTACTTCGGCGACGTCGGGGAACAGTTCTTGCATCTTGGCTTGCAGCTGCCATGTAAAGAGTTCGCCGGATGGGTCCGTTGCAGACAGGATGTAACGGGAACCGTTTTTCGCGACCGTGCTTTCGGCACATAAGCGATGGGCTCGACCGACATCGCGAACGTCGACGTTATTCCAAAGCATTCGACCGCCTTTGGACTTCTTATATTCCTTTCCTAGCCACATGAACTTCATGCAGTTCTGCCAGCTCCAGCCTTGGTCGTGATTCGTGCACATGAGGGGGCCAATTACGTGCAACGGAAGGATGGCCATGGCGTCAAACGTGTCTTCTTTTTCGGCCATTTCGTACATCATATGTTCGGCTCGTGCTTTGGCCATTGCGTACGCGATGTCTCGATTCTTCGGGATATTGTCCTCCGTCCAAGCGCCTCGATAACCTTCAACGTTGTCGCCGCACCAATCACTTTCGGTAAATATGTAGCCTTCGGGTCGCGGATGTCCGACTGCTGCGAACGAACTCGTGAACACGAAACGCTTCAACGATCCGCCTTTAATGGCTGACTCGAGCACATGTTCGACCTCCGTGAAACAGCCGTCGTAGACCTCTTGCGGTGTTTCTCGGTTGTAGCCGACGGCGGCGCCTGCGTGAAGGACCGCACTGCAGTCTTTAAAGGCGTCGTCGTAACTGCCTGGGTCGAAGAGGTCGCCGTTGGCGAGCTCGACTCGACCGGGGAGATCGGCATCATTCATTGCGAGCAGGTGGTCGACCTTGTCGGGGTTCGTTGCGTCGCGTACACATGCCCGGACGGTGTACCCCTGTTCAACGAGGTCCTGGACAATCCATGAGCCGATGTAACCGCTTGAGCCCGTAACTGCGATCGGACCATCGGCGACTGAGACGGCCCTTGTGTTCGATATAGCACCTGCATCCGCCACGTGTGTTTCCTCCCCAATTACGTTGCGAACTGCGGAGTACCTTACATATCGCAAGCTGGGTCAACAGTTATTTCATGCTCTAAGTTTCAGTGCGCCGGAGCGTCTCGTTTTATCGGGTCGGGAATAGGTAACGTTAGAGGGGTCGTTTGTCTTCGTGAGGTGTGTATTTGAGTACCCTCGCTGTAGATTCAACGTGCCGACTTTAATCTTAAGTAGTTACTTAAATAATAACTTTAACTATTTGATATATATGATTATAAATTACAAGTTTATGGTCGATCATTGAAGGTTATGCATCTCCTCGTCCGTCGTTTATCCAGCGTCGTACTCTTCGCCATTGCAACCAAGGTTTTGGTTAGCCCGGTACTGGCTGAGAGTGTCGCAAAAGATGCAGTGGCAGTGGAGGAGATTATTGTTTGGGGTTGTGCTTCCGCGAAAAAGGGGCTCGCCGGATCTGCATCGGAAGGGCTAATCGGTGACGCTGACTTTTCGGATTTCCTTCTAGACCAGCTTCCCCCTAATATGACGAGGTGGCTCGTCCTGGAACCACAAGTTTCGAGCAGTGAAGTAGACGGCTAATTTATGAAATCCGAAAAACTCTCTTTCAACTTCAAATTTTCGTTCGGTATAGGACAAGCGGGCGAAGGTTGTTTCGGCCAAGGCCTCGGTTTTTTCCTGCTCTTCTACTACAGCCAAATTCTCGGCATGAGCCCCGGTCTCGCCGGATCGGCCATTGGTATCGCCGTGATGATCGATGCCGCATCCGACGTTTTCGCCGGATCTATTTCAGACCACTGGCAGTCCAAGAATGGTCGTCGGCATCCGTTCATGTACGCGTCTTTCGTTCCGTTGTCGCTGTGCTTTTTCTTGCTGTTCTTTCCACTTGTGAGCTCGGAGTGGGCTCTTTTTATCTGGCTTGCCGTGTTCACGAATGTCGCGCGAACCATGATGTCGCTGTATCACGTACCCCACATCGCGCTGGGTGCAGAAATCACCGAAGACGTTGCGGATCGTACGGCGTTGGTCGCGTACCGTCAGTTCTTTGCAAACATTGGAGGCCTGTTCGCGCTACTCGCATTTTTTCTCGTGTTCTCGCCTTTAATGGGTGACGAAGTTGGGCGGTTCAACGCGGCGGCGTACACACCGTGGGCACTTGTCACCGCGATTGTGATGGGCGGTACCATTTTCTGGAGTGCTTGGGGCACGCGGTCGATCATTCCGTATCTACCCAAGGTACCTGACCAACTACGTGTGTCCCTGTCTCAAGTCTTTGTGCGGATGGGCACGGACTTCTTGGAGGTCGCGAAGAACCGGAATTTCCGGTTTCTGTTTACCGGTGTGCTTGTTGTCTTTGTAATGGTCGGTGTAACGACGACTCTCGATATCTACATGTTCACGTACTTTTGGGAGCTGGACGACTCGATCATACTTCCCGTGTTGATCGCGTACGCGATCGGCAACGCTCTGGGTACTACTATCTGTGTTCCTCTATTCGCCTGGTGGGGTAAGAAAGCGTGCTTGATCATGGGGGGATTGGCCTGGGCATTCTTCCAGACGCTGCCAGTCGTCCTTCGCCTGCTTGGCTGGTTTCCTGAGAATGACGACACCATCTCATTCGCAGGGTTCGAGACGAACACCATCTTGCCTCTGCTCGTTGCCGTCAAGGTGATTCAGGGTTTCGCAACGGCGCAGGCCAATGTTGGATACGGTTCGATGATGGCGGATGTGTGTGACGAGCACGAGTACCAAACAGGTCGGCGACAAGAGGGCGCATATTTCGCTGCCGTGGCGTTCTCGGCGAAAGCCACCAGTGGACTTGGAACCGTTATCGCCGGCTTTGCCCTTCAACTAATCAACTGGCCTGTTGGACCGCACATCCAGACAGCAGCAGATGTCCCCCCAGAAACACTCATGAATATGGGGCTCGTCTACGGTCCCATTATCGCGTCACTTGGCTTTATCTCGGTCATCTTCTACACACAATACCGACTGACAGCTGAACGCCATACGGAGATGTTGGCGGAATTGGCAGAACGCCGAAAAATCGGGGGTGATGCGACAACGCGCTACGCCGTTGATTGAGCTTGTTTACGTGGCCACGAATTCGACGATGGGCTGAAAATCGGTGGGGCCGGAGGATTTCGGCTCACAGCCTGCTAACGAAAGCCCTTATTTCTTTGCGATTTCGTAATCGTACCAGTGCTAATTTGAGATCAGGGCTATCACGATATTGGGCAATGTACTTTTGTCTTAACCGGTAATACGGAAAAAAAGTGAAGCGTATCCAGTTAATGATGGCGAGCCATGGATTTTCGACGTTACCCGCCCACAATGATCTTCGCTTGGACGCCCGTTCAAGCGTTCGTTTTAGTAGCTGGTACGTGATTAGGTGAAGAGGCAAATCCACCCAAATGACAATTTGTGCGTGGGGGACGATAAGTCCGTCGTGAGAGAGGTCTTGTCGGCCATCGATCACCCATTTGTCTTTAGACAGTTCGGGTCGGAGGTTGTCGGACATTTCGAGATTGCTAGTGCCGATCCAATTTGTCTTCCAATACAACGCGTCTAATTCGACGTACGGCAGTCTCAATGCATGAGAGATCCGGCTGGCGAGGTGCGACTTTCCAGACGCAGATACCCCGGTTACGTAAATTCTTGCGAAAGGAAAATGTCGGGGAGAATCTTTCAAACTCTAATCAGTATCTATAAAAAACTGGCGGAGAGGGAGGGATTCGAACCCTCGATACGTTGCCGTATACACACTTTCCAGGCGTGCTCTTTCGACCGCTCAGACACCTCTCCCGATGGGAACACAGTATATGGGTGGCGACCCAACCAGCCACACCCCGGCACCCGAATCCGCTGTTGCCGCTGCTCCCTTCCAGGCCTGACGGGGTTCACAACATCTCGTCGCGAGGGGACCGGCGTGGGTCACCATAGATTCGGCAATCCTCGGACACCGAATGGCCAGTTATCGTAGCCGTTTTACTGAACCGATAGTAGGACGCGACCGTGATACATTTTCCCCGAGTCATTAAGCAGGTAACACGCCATGTCATTTCACCATCTAGCGATTACCACGAGGGATATGCAGGCAACGCATGCCTTCTACACTGAAGCCATGGGCTTTCGTCTGGCGAAGGTCATTAAGCAATCGATGCCACGCAGTTGGGCTAAGCACTTCTTTTACGACACTGGAAACGGCGAGTTAATGGCTTTTTGGGAACTTCACGACGAGCGCCTTGACGACGAACGGTCGATCTCGATTTCAAGGGGCTTAGGGTTGCCATCCTGGTCGAACCACATTGCCTTTGGCGCTGAAAGTGTCGACGACCTGCATGCGAAACGGGATCGGTTACTAGAATACGGTCACGAAGTGACGGAGATCGATCATGGTTGGTGTCATTCCATTTATGTGACCGATCCCAACGATATTTTGGTCGAGTTCTGTGTTACCACGCATGAGTTTGCAGACGGTGATGATCGCGTTGCTCTTCGTGCGGTCACGGAGGACGACATACCAGAGGGTTCGCCTCCGGAGGTGATTCAACACGCGCCGGCAGGCTGATCTCTACGGAAGCTCAATAAGGCAAGCCGATAGCGGTGAGCAATGGTTTTGCCCGCACTGGGACGGTCAGTCGGTCCGAGAAAACTCAATGAATAGGTCGGGTCGGTCCGTAAAAACGCCCGACACGCCCATGTCTTTAAGATCGCTGGCCCGTTGGACATCGTTGACGGTGAACACGTAACACGCGAACCCCTCATCGACGATATCGTTGACGCGTTCCAGATTCGCGATACGGTCGGAGACATTAATGGCATGAGCGCCTAATGCGCGGGCTATCTCGAGTCCATTTTCTCGCCAACGTCCGAATAAGGGTGCGACCGGGATACCAGAACCAATCGCCACGAAGTTCTGCAATTCCTTGTGGTCGAACGACGATACTAATTGTCGATGGCTGTAGTGACGTAGCACTTCTGCCGTGGCGGTTGCCGTTCCGACGCCCTTTAGTTCGACGTTAACCCCAACCGTGGGTGGAATCAGATCCAAAACCTCTTTGAGGGTGGGTATGCGTTCCCCATCGCCAGCGTCCAGCTGACGTAGTTGTTCGAACGAAAAATCCGATAGCGTCCCTATACCGTTGGTGGTTCGATCGACGGTGTCATCGTGGATGACAACGAGCTCACCGTCGACCCGATGGACGTCGAATTCGACGGCATGCACCTCCATATCCAGTGCCCGCTTGAACCCCCGCAAAGTGTTTTCGGATTCGATACCGGCTGCACCCCGATGGCCGATAATTGAGAAATCAGCAGACAAACTCATTCGTTCCGTGTTGACTCGTGATGATCTGACTTAGAATGGATGATCATGAGCTATCAGGTCCTTGCTCGAAAGTACCGGCCACGTTCGTTCGATGACGTTGTTGGTCAGGAACACGCGGTTCGCGCGTTGGTCAATGCGCTCGACAAAGACCGCCTACACCATGCGTACTTGTTTACTGGCACGCGGGGTACGGGCAAAACGACCATTGCGCGGATTCTGGCTAATTGTCTGAATTGCGAGCAAGGGGTTTCATCTTCTCCGTGTGGTGCATGTGAACCGTGTACAGAGATTATCGAAGGGCGGTTTATCGATCTGATCGAGGTCGACGCAGCGTCGCGTACGGGTGTCGATGATACGCGGGACTTGCTCAATAACGTGCAGTATTTACCAACTCGCGGGCGCTTCAAGGTCTATCTCATCGATGAGGTGCACATGCTCTCGACCTCGAGTTTTAACGCGTTATTAAAGACACTTGAAGAGCCACCACCCCACGTAAAGTTCTTGTTAGCAACAACCGACCCCGGAAAAGTTCCGATGACGGTTCTTTCGAGGTGCCTACAATTTAACTTGAAGAACATTCTCCCGGATGTGATTGCCGAACACCTTGGGAGCGTACTCACTCGCGAGTCGTTCGATTCCGACGACGTATCCCTTAATGTGATTGCTCGAGCAGCGGATGGCAGTCTTCGCGACGCGTTGTCCATCGCTGACCAAGCCGTGTCTTATTGCGGTGGATCGTTGGAAGGGGACCGAGTCGCCGAAATGTTGGGTACCGTGCGTTCAGATGAGGTGGCCCGTTTACTCGACGCGTTTGCGGATGGAGATCGCGTGGCGTTGTTCAAATGTTCGAATGAACTCGCTGCGCGTTCGGCGGATTTGGCCGACGTGCTCGCTAACCTCCAACGGGCTTTTCACGAGCTTGCGATGGCACACGCGACGGAGACGAAGCCGGAAGGCGATCTCGACAAATACACGGATCGATTTTCGGCACAGTGGATCCAATTGGCATATCAGACGTGTCTGATGGGTGGGCGAGATATGCAGTACGCGCCGGACCCCAAAGTTGGGTTTGAAATGACTATGATTCGACTGCTCGACTTCGAGCCTGCCTATGACAGTGTCGATATGACGCCATCTGGGACTGCTGGGAATGGCTCGGCAGGCAGGAAAGAAGACGCGCCGGTCGAGCAGAAGCCATCGAAAAAGCGACGGAAAACGAAAGCCACCGATCCCAACGAGAAGGGGTCAGCGGCAAAAGTGGGCGGCGAAGCATTGCTGAACGGTACGCCATGGCACGAGAGGATCGAGGACATCCCTGCGTCGGGTGTGACCGCCATGATTCTAGAACACAGTAATCTCGTTACTCTGACCGAGGAACGGGTTGAGCTCCTGTTGGATGAGAGCCACGACACGCTCTACAACGATACTCAGCAAGGTCATTTAGAAGAAATTTTCTCGGAACACGTCGGCAAATCCGTCGAAGTTGTTGTTACCGCTGGTACGGTCATTGAGGAAACGCCCGCGGTGCGGAAACAGCGTTTAGCGCAAGAACGACTCGACCTGGCGGAATCCGCGTTGCGCAAAGATGAAAACGTACAATCCTTGATGAGCGAATTTGACGGTCGATTGGATGCGGTACAGCCGCGGTCTGACTGAGGTTCTATGAAAGACATGAACGAATTAATGAAGCAGGCGCAAGAAATGCAGTCGCGGATGCAAGAAGCCCAAGACAAGATGGGAGCAATGGAGGTCACGGGTGAGAGCGGTGGCGGTATGGTGAAGGTAGTTCTATCTGGACGCTACCAAGCGCACGCTGTAGAAATCGATCCGAGTCTTCTACGTGAAGACCGCGATATGTTAGAAGATTTGATCGCTGCAGCGATTAACGATGCGGTTCGGCGCGTTGAGGCGACCCAAAAACAGAAGATGTCGGAAATGGCACAGGGTCTTGGGCTTCCACCAGGTGTCAAGCTACCGTTTTGAGTCGAATAAGCCCCCTGATCGATCGACTGATTGAAGCCTTGCAGGTGCTCCCTGGAATCGGCATTAAGACGGCGACACGCATGGCCTTTCATCTATTACAACGAAATCGCGAGGGCGCTGGTGCCCTAGCCGGTGCGATCGTCGATGCGGTCCGAAATGTCGGTCAGTGTCGGGTATGTCGAAACTTGTCGGAAACAGAGTCCTGCGGCATATGCAGCAACGCGAAACGTGATGGCGCCGTGCTGTGCGTCGTCGAATCACCGTCCGATGTGGTCGCGATTGAGTCGGCTGCGGGTTACGACGGTAAGTACTTCGTCTTGCATGGTCGTTTGTCGCCGATCGATGGTGTGGGTCCAGTTGAACTCGGGCTCGACAGGCTCCGGGAGCACGTGCTGGAAACCGACATAAGGGAAGTGATCCTTGCGACGAATCCTACCGTCGAGGGGGAAGCCACTGCGCATTACATTAGCGAGGCGCTCACTGGCTCGGGTGCGTCTGTTACCCGCATCGCGCACGGTGTGCCGGTGGGAGGCGAACTCGAGTACGTCGACGGCGGAACGATCACACATGCGTTACGTGGGCGTACCAGCATTGACTGAACAACTGGTCGACACCCAAAAGGCGCTCGATGCAGTACTGGGGGTCAATTGCGATGTGCTCGGGATCGATACTGAATTCATACGCGTCAACACGTTCTACCCAATACCCGCGCTGTATCAGCTGGCCCAAGGAGCCGAAGTAGCGCTCATCGATGCGCAGGCTTTGCTCGACTATTCGAGTCTACAAACCACGTTGCTTGATCCGATGGTCACCAAGATTATGCACGCCTGTTCCGAAGACCTTGAAGTCCTTCAACACCATCTCGAAGTCCGTCCCCGTGGCCTCGTGGATACGCAACTCGCGCACGCATTTCTTGAGCCGGAATTCAGCTTGAGTTATGCCGGTTTAGTGGAACGCTACTTGGGCGTTGAGTTGGCCAAGCAATCAACCCGGTCGAATTGGCTAAAGCGACCATTGAGTGCCGCGCAACTTGAATACGCGGTCGACGACGTTTTATACCTGCCGGAACTATGGAGCATGATCCGCTCGCGTCTTGACGAACAGGATCGTTACCCTTGGTTTGCCCAGGAAATGTCGCGGATGTTGGATCAACCGATCATTTCCCCGGACGAGTATTACCGTACGTTAAAAGGTGCTTGGCGCCTTCACCCGAAGCAACTCAGTGTCTTGCGGAGCCTCGTAACATGGCGAGAGCATGAAGCGCGCGACCGAGACGTGCCCCGTTCAAAAACGGTTTGGGACGCGCATTTGATGAAGCTTGCCCAGAGCGAACGTGTCAGTGGGCGGATTCTTGAAGGAATCCTGCCGCCTGGAGTCCTGCGAGAACATGGCGACGCGGTCCTCACGGCATTCGACGAAGGAAAATCGGCAACCCAATTACCCGAACCGGTGGTCCGACCGTTTTCCTCCCACCATGGAAAAATCGTCAAGACATTGCGGGAAATTGCCTCAGAAACTGCGAATCGATTGGGGATGGCCGTTGAGCTGCTCGCACGCAAGCGCGACGTGGAAGCATGCGTTCGTCATTATGAGGCTTTGCAAGATTTGCCCGATTGGTTTGCTGGATGGCGCGATGAACTGGTTGGTGACGCTTTTCTTGACGTGCTTTCAGGACATCTTGGTTGATGATGGCTCGTGACGTTGCGGTATACCGCAGCAAGCGCGTCGCCGATATGTACTTATATGTTGACGGCTCGTCCGATCCGATGTCGTTACCGGCGGACCTTTTGAAACGATTCGGGAGGCCGGTTGAGACGTTGCGCTTTAAACTAACGGAAGATCGATCGTTGGCGCGCGTGGAGACTAAACAAGTACTCGAGGCGATCGCGAACCAAGGCTACTACTTACAGCTACCGCCGGTGCTGGGGGAGCGCTCACGTGGAGAATCGTAAGCCATTCTGGGAAACCAAAAAACTTCGTGAGCTAAACCAGGCGGAATGGGAATCGTTGTGTGACGGATGCGGCCAATGTTGTTTGATTCGTTTCGAAGATACAAAGACCGGCTCCGTTGGTGCGACGTCCGTCGTTTGCCGCCTATTTGAAATAGAGAGTTGCCGTTGTAGTCATTATCCAGAGCGGCATCAACTCGTTCAGGATTGCGTGCGCCTCGATGCGGATTCGGTTAGTGATCTTTCCTGGTTGCCCAATACTTGTGCATACCGGTTGTTGGATGAGGGTCTTCCACTGTACGAGTGGCATCCTCTCATTGCTGGGAATGGAGACGAAATTCGACGTGCAGGGGTCAGTGTGTATGGCAACGTCATCTCCGAGAAAAATGTCCACCCGGATGATCTTGCATGGCAAATAGTGAGATGGGTATAAATCGATGTCGTACGTGATCGCGTGGTTAGTGTTGGCGTTGGCGGGGGTTGGTTTCGCGTGGCTAATGTGGCGCTCGTTACGTCGATTTGGATTGTTCGCGGGTCTAGCAGCCAGTCTGATCGTCGTCTGGGCGCTGATGCCTATTGAGTTGAGTGGAGGTGAATATGCCCCAGCGCTCATTGCTCTCCTGTTCCGCTTATTCTTGGAACGAGGAGCAGACGCATCAACGCCAGCGACCGTTCTATTCTTTCCCACGCTGATCGTCCTCGTTGTTTTTGTCGGTCTCTTTATACGACGCCAAGTCGGCAGATTTTCGGGTCATACAGGGCGACCAAAATCGATCAAGGGGAAAGGGTGAGACGCGGTCTTCGGTTGCGTCGCCGTAGGTGCGTGGCTAAAGTACGCGCTGCCTCAGCATTCAATCACCAACGTTAAGTTTCAGGACGCTGCATGATCTTTGATAGTACAGACAGTTATATCTCAACCGATGAACTTTCCATGGCGGTCGACGCTGCCGTGAAACTGGAACGGCCGTTACTTGTGAAGGGAGAACCGGGAACGGGCAAGACCTTGCTCGCCGAGGAGATTGCCAGCACCCTGGGCGTACCGCTAATTCAGTGGCATATCAAATCGCAAACTAAAGCCAGTCAGGGTCTCTACGAGTACGACGCCGTGAGCCGGCTGCGCGATTCCCAGCTCGGCGACGACCGGGTGCAGGACATCCGTAACTACATCAAACGCGGAAAATTGTGGGAAGCATTTAGCTCGGAGGAAAAGGTGGTGTTGTTGATCGATGAGATCGATAAAGCAGACATCGAATTCCCCAACGATTTGTTGCAGGAACTCGATCGTATGGAGTTCTACGTATACGAAACTCAAGAAACCATTTCCGCAATCACTCGTCCTGTTGTCGTTATCACGTCAAACAATGAGAAAGAACTCCCGGACGCCTTTCTTAGGCGGTGTTTCTTCCACTACATTAATTTTCCAGATCGAGAAACGATGCAACAGATCGTTGAGGTGCATTTTCCAGAGATCAAGCATGATCTGGTGAAGGAGGCGATGGATATCTTTTTCGACGTTCGGAAGGTGCCGGGTCTCAAGAAAAAACCATCGACGTCTGAACTGATCGATTGGCTGAAACTGCTGATGGCTGACGATATCCCGGACGAGATTCTCACCGACAGAGATCCGAGCAAAGCCATTCCGCCGCTATATGGAGCGTTGGTAAAGAATGAGCAGGATGTGCACTTGTTGGAACGATTGGCGTTTATGAATCGACGTGATAGTCGCGGATAACTTGGGGCTCAAGGTGAAAGCGGAGTTGATGAAACAATGCTGATCAATTTCTTCCTGACGCTTCGAAAATACAAACTTCCGGTTACGATTCGGGAACTCATGGATCTACTGCGGGCCATGGAATATCGCGTCGTTTACGCGAGTATCGATGACTTTTATCTTCTATCGCGGACATGTCTCGTCAAAGACGAAAAGAACTATGACAAGTTCGATCGAGCATTTAGCGCGTATTTCAAAGGTCTTGACGACCTACATGGCATGCTCGAGTCCCTCATTCCCGACGAGTGGCTCCGTCGTGAATTTGAAAAATCTCTCACGCCCGAAGAGCTGGAACAACTCGAATCGCTGGGCGGCCTCGAAAAGCTGATTGAGGCGTTTCAGAAGGCGAAGGAAGAAGAAGCTAAGAAAGCGGAAGAAGAAGCCCAAGAAGGAAAAGAAGGCGAAGAGGGAGACGCGGAACGTGATGGACGGAAGGGTCCTGGAGGTCTTGGTAAAGGCAAAAAGAAGAAAGCGAAGAAGGTTTGGGACGAACGACAGTACAAGAACCTGGACGATTCCGTGGAATTGGGTACACGCAACATCAAAATGGCATTGCGTCGATTGCGAAAGTTCGCTCGCACCGGCCGCGAGGATGAACTCGATATCGATACGACGATTCGTAAGACTGCCCACAATGGCGGGATGTTGGATATTCGATTACGTCCGGAACGGCGCAATACCATCAAGGTACTGACATTTTTTGATATCGGCGGATCGATGGATGCCCATGTCAAAGTCTGTGAGGAGCTTTTTTCTGCGACACGAACGGAGTTTAAGCACCTCGAAAGTTATTACTTCCACAACTTTATTTACGAGTCTATGTGGAAGGACAACCGCCGGCGGATGAGTGAACGAATTCCCACCTGGGAAATTCTCAATAAATATGCCGGTGACTACAAAATCGTATTTGTTGGGGATGCAACGATGGCGCCCTACGAAATTACCCATTCAGGTGGGAGCGTCGAACACTGGAACGAGGAAGCCGGGGCCATTTGGATGTCGCGTTTTATGGGCTCGTACGACAACATCGTATGGATTAACCCAACACCCCAGGAGACTTGGGAGTATTCGACCTCCGTTGCAATGACTCAGGAATTAGTTGACGGGCGTATGTTCCCGCTGACCATTCGGGGCCTTGAAGAAGGCATGAATCTTCTGTCCAAATAACCGAGCGGTATCGATCTTCTAACGAGAGGACTACTCGTGCGCCATGGTCAAAGCCCGCGCATTCGACCCCAATTCCGTGATGGCCCGAGATGCTCAGGTTATTGCACGAGCCATCAACAACGGAAAAGTTAGTGGTCAAATAAAAACTCGGTGGGCCGGGTCTGTTGAGCAACTGGCCCGTCGCGAATCTTCGGTTCCGTTGGTTTCGTACCCTACTGAATTGCCGATCAGCGCGCATTGCGAGGCGATTACTGAGCTGATACGCGCCCACCAGGTGGTGATCGTTGCTGGCGAGACGGGCTCGGGTAAAACCACACAGCTCCCCAAAGCATGCCTAGCGGCGGGTTTAGGAAGACGCGGCATGATTGGTCATACCCAGCCGAGACGTCTCGCCGCGAGGACAGTGGCGCAACGCGTTGCGTCCGAACTTTCTACTTCCTTAGGCGATGAAGTTGGTTATGCGGTTCGCTTCGATGATCAGTGGAACGAAAACACCTTAATTAAAGTCATGACGGACGGATTGTTGTTGAACGAAATTCGATCCGATCGTCGCATGAACGCCTATGACGCGATCATTGTTGATGAGGCTCACGAGCGCAGCTTGAATGTCGATTTCTTACTGGGGTACCTCAAGCGATTACTTGAGCGTCGCGACGACCTAAAAGTGGTAATAACGAGTGCGACCATCGATGTTGACACGTTCTCCCAGCATTTCTCCGACGCGCCTATCGTGAGCGTGAGTGGCAGGGGATACCCAGTGGAGACTAGATACCGGCCAGTGAGCGATCGTCTTGAAGAGACATTGCGAACCTGCCTGTCAGACATTTGGAACGAAAAAACTAAGGGGCCGCGTGACGTCTTGATGTTCCTTCCGGGTGAACGAGACATTCTCGATTGGTCGAGATGGATAAACCGGCATTTTCGTGACCAATATGAAGTATTGCCGCTATACGCTCGGTTGCCGCCACGCGAACAGAAACGAATTTTTGAGCCCGGAAGACAACATCGAATCGTTTTAGCAACGAATATCGCAGAAACCAGCCTTACTGTTCCCAACATCGGCTACGTGGTCGATTTGGGTGAAGCCAGGATTAGTCGCTATAGCTTCCGTTCTAAACTTCAACGATTACCTATCGAGCCGATTTCCCGAGCCAGTGCGGACCAACGACAGGGTCGCTGCGGTCGGATTGCGCCCGGTGTCTGTTATCGACTGTATGACGAAGTCGATTATGAGAGTCGTCCGCCTTATACGGACCCAGAAATCAGGCGGACAAATCTCGCGGCCGTGGTTCTGCAGATGCGCGCATTTCGCTTGGGCGATGTCGCGACGTTCCCGTTCATGGATCCGCCCGATCCCCGAGCGGTCAATGATGCGGTGCGCTTGTTGCATGAATTGCAAGCGCTCGACGACGATAAGTTGACCGAGAAAGGGAACATGATGGCGCGGTTACCCGTTGACCCTCGATTGGCACGGATGGTGATAGAGGCACATCGATTCGGGAGTTTGACGGAAGTGTTGATTATCGTCGCGGCGCTTGCCGTCCAAGATCCACGTCTTCGGCCCCTTGATAAACAAGCAGCGGCTGATAAAGCGCACGAGCGGTTTGCCGATGAAGCATCAGATTTTCTCGGTTTTGTGAATCTATGGACGTGGGCCAGCGGTGTGCGTGAAGACTCGACCCGCAGCGGATACCGTCGGGCGTTAGAACAAAATTTCTTATCGCCTAATCGGATGGGGGAATGGCGAGCCGTCCATCGTCAGTTGCTGCTAGCGTGTCGAGATCTGGGGTTGCGCATAAACAGAACCGCGGCCGACTACGCGAGTCTGCACAGAGCCTTGCTGGCCGGTTCGCTAAGTTTTATCGGTTTGAAGACTGAAAAGGGAAACTATGCCGGTCCGCGTAACCTGATGTTTCGTGTGTTCCCAGGTTCGGTGTTAGCTTCGAAACGCCCGAAGTGGTTGGTGGCGGCGGAAATATCGGAGACGCAGCAAACGTATGCGCGGTGTAACGCCCAGGTAGAAGCCAGATGGATCGAGCACGCGGCTGCGCACCTGATCCGACGAACGCATAGAGAGCCGGAATGGGATGAAAAACGCGGCGAGGTGATGGCCCGCGAACGTGCTGTCGTCTACGGCGTCCCGGTGGTCGAAAATCGCCGGATTCCATACGGCCGTATCGATCCTGCCATCTGTCGACAGCTATTTATCCGTCACGCCCTGGTCGCGCCTAGCGCACACGTTGAAGCACCATTTCTTGATCACAATCGGGAGCTGGTGAGCGAAATTGTGGAGTTGCAGGCAAAGGGCCGGCGCACCGACCTGCTCGCGAGTGATGACGCGCAGTGTTCGTTTTACGAGGAGCGGTTGCCGTTGGAAGCTATCAGTATTCGATCTTTCGAAGGGTGGTATCGGAATATCGATTCGAACCAGCGTGATCGTTTAATGATGACGCGAGACGATTTGTTGAAGAGGGTCGACTTTTCCCCGAAAGATGATGAGTTCCCTGGGGAAATCGAGGTTGATGGCGTTGAGGTCAGCGTCCGATATCGTTTTGCGCCGGGCACCGATGATGACGGGGTTTCGATCGAAGTGCCGCTGGGATTACTCGCCAAAATACAACAAGACACCTTGGACTGGCTGGTACCCGGTTTTTTCGAAGAAAAATGCGTCGAACTGATCAAGGCCTTACCCAAACAAACGCGGAAGCAACTTGCACCGGTTCCGGATCGTGTCGCGACCATTTTTCCTTCCTTGATAAGTGAGGATCAGTACCGACGCGGACGCATGCTCTTGGCTCTCGCGAAAATAATGCGAGAACGTTTCGACGTAAATATTCCTGTGTCTGAATGGAATGTTGATCGGCTCGCGCCGTTTCTGCGGATGAACATTCAAGTGCTGGATAACAAACGCCGACTGATCGACCAAGACAGAGATGTGGAAGCTTTAAAGTCTCGGCTCCTCGCGAGTCTAGAGGAACGTATGGACGGTGGTTTGCGGGCCAAACTTGAGATGACGGGGCTTACGGTATTTCCAGATACCGGACTTCCCGAGTCAATGGTTTTAGACGAATCTGGGGAGCAGATGTTGGTGTATCCGTTACTAGTTGACGATAAGCACAGCGTGGATTTTCGTCTTGATTCGGATCAGAAGCGGCAGCAGAGTTGTAATCGTCAGGGTCTATCGCGACTGGCGTTGCTTGCCGAGCGACAGTCCGTTCGTTATATCCGCAAGGAGATCGATAAAGAAAGCGTCTTGCTACTCCACTACGCGACCCTGGGCACGAGAGATCAACTCGTTGATGAGGTTCTCCGAAACACCGCCTGGATCGCCTACTTCCAAGGCTGCGAGATCCCTCGATCGCGGGAGACGTTTGAAGAACGTCTTAGCGAACGGAGAGGGCAACTGGTCGAAACTTATTTCGAATTAGTCGAACGGGTTCGGGCCATTTTGGACCGGCGTTTTGATACAGCACGAGAAGTCGATGCCCTGTCAGCTAAGCCCTTTGCCCGCGCACGCATTGATATGGAAGCACAGTTGGCACGGTTGGTCCCCCACAACTTTCTCTCGACTACGCCCTACGACAGGCTCGCCGATCTAGTCCGGTATCTCGATGGCATGCGTTACCGTATCGACCATCTGCAAGGAAGAGTTGGGAGGGACGAAACCAACATCGAAATTATAGAGAGGTGGCGCGAGCGATACGTGCGTTTAGAGGAAGTGGGTGGGAATGAAGATACGCTTGTCCGACTCCGATTTCTGTTGGAGGAATATGGGATCACGTTATTTAGTCAGGCCGTCGGCGCGCGGGAAAAAGTTTCGGAGAAACGGCTCGAACGAGAATTTGTGTTGTTGGAGATGGAGGTTGGATTGGCATAGTGCATCCATCCCAAAGGGAGGTGGATATATCTCCAACCTCAGTTGTTGCTTTGAACTTCTCGCTTGGCGGCAATAAAGTCAGAGTGGTTTAGATAGAGCAAGTCGGTGATTTTACGTATGACGTGTTCTTCGTAATGCTCTTTGTCACCTTCGAAATTGGCGACCCTCCATAGATGTACCAGCAGTACTTTACGTTCAGATCGATCCAACCGCTCATTGAGTAATCGAGTGAAAGGGAAAACGCCGGTGCTTTTTTCGTGATCGGCTCGGGCACGGTCGACGATCTCCGAACCCTGGTCTTGATCAATTTCGTACATTGACTCGAGCGCGACTTTAACCTGTTCCAGTTCCCGGTCTTCGAGTTCGTGATCAGCCCAGGCGACTTCAAGCAGCAACATCGCCGCGGCGAGCGGCACGGTGGTGCTTTCCGTTTCAACGTCGGAATTCTGTTCCCGTGCGAACACGCCTTTTAGGCGTTCGAACATCAGGCTGCCCTTCGATCGACTTTGGCGCAAGCACGGATGAAAGTATCTATGCCTGCGCCCTTGAGGAGAGCGTACTCGGACAAATAACGTCGGTATTGGCGTGCACCCGGCAATCCATGGAACAGACCGAATAGATGTCGGGTCATCTCATGGAGCCGGACACCTTGATCCAGTTCGCTTTCCATGTAAGCCATGTATTGGTTGAGAAGGGATTGGAAATTGTCGAGCTGTTTTTCCGGATAAAGGGCGAGGTCAAGTTCACGAAGAAAACCCGGGTTCTGATAGGCAGCGCGCCCGATCATCACACCGTCCGCCCATTCAAGCACCTGCTTGACCTTTTGCGTGTCGTTTAGGCCCCCATTCAGAATAATCGCAAGCGACGGGAAGTCGGCCTTCAGTTGTTCGACCTGACCGTAGTCCAGCGGGGGGATCGCTCGGTTTTGTGCCGGACTTAAACCCGTCAAAATCGCTTTTCGGGCGTGCACGACAAATAGTCGAGCACCGGCCTCGCTGACGTATCCAACGAATTCAGCCAATTTTCCGTAACTCGCGTGATCGTCGACGCCGAGACGGCATTTGACGGTGACCGGAATCGAGACTGTGTCGCACATGCGCTTGATGCACTCGGCGACCAACTTGGGTTGCAGCATTAAGCAGGCGCCAAAAGCGCCTTGGTGGACGCGGTCGGATGGGCAACCAACGTTCAAATTGATTGCATCAAAGCCATTTTTTTCAGCTACAAGGCTTGCTTGGGACAATAAATAAGGATCGTTCCCGCCGAGTTGCTGTACCACCGGGCGCTCATGCTCGCCGTGTTCAAGTAATCGAGGTGCTCGACCAAAACATATCGCGTCGGCAACGACCATCTCAGTATAAAGCCACGCGTGCGGTGCGATGAGCCGATGAAATGTCCGACAGTGCCGATCAGTCCACGCCATCATAGGGGCGACGCACAAAAGTTTGTCGTTGAATTCTTGTGGAGTTCCGATGACCTGCACTCGTCCAATCCGTTGGTCTGAAGATCTCTAGACGCGGTATTTTGATCGAAATATCGGTCTGTTACATCTGAATTTCGTGCGATGAAGGGACGCTGGGCGCAGTTGGATGGCGAAGTAAGTCCACTAAAAGCTTTCATCGTTTCTCCACTTTTCTTCCATTTTCTATGATTTTCGTTGTATATTGGGTTGCGACTCGTTGATTGGGTGACTCTATGTTGCGTCAGAGAACGCTCAGGAAGCCGGCGCACGCCATCGGAATCGGCGTGCACTCTGGCAAAAAAGTGCGTATGACGCTGCGTCCTGCCGAGGCGAACACGGGCATTCGGTTCGTTCGAGCCGATTGCCCCGACGTCGCGGTTGCCGCCTTGGCTCAGAATGTCTCTAGCACTCTGCTATCGACCAGTATCAGTGAGGAAGGGAGTAACGTCTCGACCGTAGAACACTTGATGTCTGCGCTCTGGGGCCTTGCGATTGATAACGCGGTGATTGAGTTGTCGGGAGATGAAGTTCCGATCATGGACGGTAGCGCCGGTCCGTTTGTCAAACTGATCGAGAGTGTTGGTTCGCGTGCGCAGTCGGCACCACGAAAGTTTATCCGCATCACCCGAGAACTTACGGTCTCTCAAGATGATGCTGTGGCAACCCTCTCTCCCTACAACGGATTTAAGGGTGCGTACACGTTCGTCGCGGATCATCCGGTGTACAACCGCTACCCGAAACGGGTCGAACTCGATTTTACGCGTGACTCATTCGGTGATGATTTGAGCCAAGCACGGTCGTTTGGTCTCATTGATGACTTGCCTCGAGCCCAGGCAATCGATCGTTGTTTGGGATCAAGTCTAGAGAACGCGGTGGGCATCGCGGATGATTGCGTCCTGAACAAAGAAGGTCTGCGTTATGTTGATGAGTTTGCCAAGCACAAATTGCTGGATGCGATTGGCGACTTGTATCTTTTGGGATTGCCTATGTTTGCGGCATTTGACGGGTATATGTCGGGTCACTCGCTAAACAATGAACTTGCACGCGCGGTGTTACTGCAACCTGATTCGTGGGAATTGGTGAGCGCAGATAACCTTCGTGTTTCTGATGATCACGGTCTTCCGAGCCTCCGCAAGGTAGGCGTGTCGTAAGGGCGATTTGTCGAGCTCCACTTCGATTTCGTAAGTCTCAATCACTTTCTATAGCGGCTGTATAATGCCTCTAAGCTGAGTGAGTGCTCCATGACTGTTCGTACGCGCGTTGCTCCATCTCCAACGGGTGATCCCCACCTTGGTACGGCCTATATGGCGCTGTTCAATTGTGCCTTTGCGAAAAAGCATGGGGGGCAGTTTGTTTTACGCATCGAAGACACGGATCAGACAAGAAGTACACCTGAATCGGAACAGGTGATTCTCGACGCGCTCCATTGGATGGGGCTCAAGTGGGACGAAGGTCCAGATATTGGTGGAACGTGTGGGCCGTATCGTCAAAGCGAACGGTTGGATCACTACGCTGCTCGCGCTGCTGAGTTAGTGGAGCATGGACACGCGTTTCACTGTTTTTGCAGTACTGACCGCTTAGCTGATCTTCGCCGTACGCAGCAATCGGCAGGTGAGACCCCTCGTTACGACGGCCACTGCATAGGTATGGATGAGGGGGACAAGACTCGTCGCATCGCAAGTGGTGAAGCGCACGTCATTCGATTACGGGTTCCGGATGACGGTGAGTGTACATTCGAAGATGGGCTGCGAGGCGCTATTACGATCCCGTGGCAACAAGTAGACATGCAAGTGCTCGTCAAATCGGATGGCTTTCCGACCTACCACCTGGCCGTCGTTGTGGATGACCATATGATGGATATCACACACGTGTTGCGCGGTGAAGAGTGGATCAGCTCTGTGCCTAAACACGTTCTTCTTTATCAATATTTTGGCTGGGACATGCCGAGTCATTACCACCTGCCGCTGTTACGGAATACGGATCAGACAAAGATGTCCAAACGTCGTAATCCGACGAGTATTAATTACTATCGGCACTGTGGTTACCTTCCCGAGGTTTTAGTGAACTACCTCGCGCTGATGGGCTGGTCGATGCCTGACGAAAGAGAGATTTTTAGGTTTGATGAAATGGTCGAAGCGTTTGACGTCGATCGAATGTCTACGAGTGCACCAGTATTTGATACGGAGAAACTGAACTGGTTAAACGGACAATACATACGGGACATGTCGTCGTCGGCATTCATGGATCGTATTGCCGAGTGGGCGGTGAATCGCGAGCGGCTCGCCGAACTTGTACCGCTGATTCAAGAACGTACGGAAAGGTTCATCGATCTACTGCCACAGGTGGACTATCTTCTGGGAGAGCGAGCCGAGGTTAGTCAAGCGAGTTTTGTGCACAAATCTTTGGATGAGGCGGACTGCTTGCGGATTCTTGATCACTCCTTACGAACGCTGGACCGGGTGCGTGTTTGGCAACACGACGACATCTTTGCCGAGTTAAAGTCTTTAGCAGAAGCCATGGACGTTAAATTCCGTGATTTCTTGTTTCCGCTATTTGTCGCCGTTTCGGGGCGTGAAGTATCGCTGCCTTTGTTTGATTCCATAGGGTTTCTTGGATCGGATCTCACGCGTACGCGTATTCGAACAGCGATAGATGCATTGGGCGGTTTGTCAAAGAAAGAAAGCCGACGATTGGAACTCGCGTTTCAAGAACTGGATCGATGAGCGCGAACCGTCATTACCGTTGGACATCGTGGGGGTTGATTACTGCGTGCCTAGCATTCGCTGTTGCGGCAGAAGACGAGTCGAAACCCACAGCCATAATCTCAGCGCAGGAAACGGTGTCTGAACGACGAGAACGCGTTGACATTGAAGTTCAGGAAATCCTCAACACAACGTTGGATGATGAAGACTATGGCGAAACGAAGCGTTGTATTTGGTCAAATCGTTACGACAAGATCGAGATGATCGATGATCGTCGGGTCATTTTTTATGGCGGTCGAAAGCGCGCGTGGCTAAACCACTGGAAACACGGAGATCACTGCGCCGGGAAGCTATACAGTCACTATCGCATCGGTGTCGAACAGCGTTCGAGGCAAGTATGCGAACACGACCGTATTTTCTTTATTGATATGAACATGGGTATGCGTCGTGTAGGACCCAAGTGCGTTCTTGGGAAGTTCGAACCCATCACCCGAGAACAAGCCGATTACATCAAGGATATTGCGGGCGTGAAATAAGGGTCGAGGATCGCGTTGACACGTTATTCAGCGCGCACGTAAGATCCGCGGTCCTTCTCTGGGGCCATAGCTCAGCTGGGAGAGCGCTACAATGGCATTGTAGAGGTCGGCGGTTCGATCCCGCCTGGCTCCACCAAATTAGAGTAGGGTAACGTCCCAGGAAACACGAAGAAGTACTGCTTTGCCTTATAAAACAATCGTTTAAAGTACTTCTTCAGTCGATCAAGTCCGTTACGTTCCGGACCCCTCTTGGGGTATATCTGGGAGTAACATAATATGAGCGGGGGTAACCGTGCCCCTTACGGAAGTCGTCATCCGAACAGCCAAATCGCTTTTAGGCGGATCGATGCGTGAGCGTTTCGACGACAGCCGTCATGTCGTCTGGTAACGCATTACCGCGCCAGCAAATATGTTGATCTGCGCGTACCAGCAGAAAATCGTGACGGAAGTATGAGGCTTCCACTTCCGCATCAATAACGGTAAGAGGCATCCGGCCAACGTCGAAAGCGTATTTGAACAGACTGTCCATCTTGCGACCGTTAAGTTGGAGTAGGGAATAGTACGGTCCCAGCAAGTCGTAGATAGAGTCCTTTGCGCTAAGCCAGAAATGCGGTAATCGACAACCGGGGGCAGTACTCGGCGTGGCGCTGCCCATGTCATAGCTCGGGGGTATTTCGGTGTCGTATAGGATGAGTGGAGAGTCGTCGTAGAAATAGCCAAAGTTGAGACCTTCGCAAACGAATTGTGGCGCGTTGATCTCATACACGATCTTCGCGACTTCTTCCCGGGGAACATCTTTTTCCGTATTTCGACTAGCGTATTCCAGGGCTTTAGCCATCGCCAAGCGCGATACCTGTTCGGTAATTGGATGTCGCTCTTTTTCATGGGCGTCTAAGATGGAAGGAGAAGCGTGGCCCAACAGCACTGCCGCCATCATCCACGACAGATTCATCGCATCGGCGATACCCGCATTCATTCCGTAACCAGCCATCGGGATCCAGATGTGCGCCGCATCACCCTCGATGAATACGTTGCCTACTCGAAATCGTTCGGCAACCAGTCGTCGGGCGGTCCAGTCCACGTGTTGTATGACCTCCCACTGCAAGTCGGCAACACCGACTAAATCGCGGATAGATTGATCTGCGTCGAGGGCGTCGAAATCGGGTGCTTGGGCCGGTACGTTCCGGTGCAAGAGCCATAGCTCTTTGCCGTCTATGGCAATACATACGCCGCTAACTTTCGAATTGGAGATCCAGTTCATCCAAGCCGGCCGACCTTCGTAGAGATCCCGGATTTGTGGACACCGGATTAGCGTTGAGCGAGTTCTGCCAAGTTGATCATCGCCGATGAGATTCACTCCCATTTGCTTGCGGACCACACTGTGGGCTCCGTCGCAGCCTACTAAATAGGACGCCTCAAGCTCGATGGATTTGCCATCAGCGATTGAATCTCCAGTCACGTGAACACCGCACTCGGTCGTCTCATATTTTCGAAAAATGACTTGAGGCATCAGCGATATGTTGGGGAATGTCTTGGCATACTGATAAAGAATGGGGTTGAGGAAGTACTGGCTTAGTCTGACAACGGGCTCCGGCGTCAACCAATTGCTATCTAAGAACCCGGGAGCAGAGCGACTGTTAGACTGCATTCGCTCATTACGGCTGGGGAGTTTGATCCTAGTAATCTCGGTCCCGCCAAAACCGTCAGTGAAAATGGCATCTGTAGGGTAGTCGTCCGGTAATCCCGCGGCGCGTACTTTGTCGGCTACACCCAGATGCCTGAACGTTTCCATGGTTCTTGCACTCACGGTATTACATTTTGCGTCGCCGGCTTGCGCCTCAGATCCTTGCTCAAGCACGCAGACTTTGATTCCGCGCTGAGCCAGGTCCAAAGCGAGTGTCAATCCAACTGGACCCGCTCCAACAATGACGACCTGAGTGCTAATGGCGCCGATAGTAAATCACCTTATTCGGCATGAACCGCAATGCTCATCGGCATGAGTACTAGGGCTAGTAATAGCCGGCGCATGTCCAGAGCATACTGCAAAAGATGAGAACGTCCGAACCGATAGCGCATAGCAGCCGCGCTGCACGTACCGGCCCAGACGAACCGCCAACATACACCTAATACCCAAGCCCGTCCGGGCTGCCCCGGTTTAAAAAGGGGACTAAGCTGGAAAGGTCCTACCGTTCCGTTAGGAAACAGCGATGGCTAAAAAGTGCGCCGAATGCGGCGCGATTGTTCCGACGGTCCGGGTGGATCGAACTCCGGCCATAATATTTCAAAAGATCAAATTGAAATTTACACCATAATTCGTTCCTGGCAATGGAACGTCATCTTTTACAAAAGATGTGTGGTTTCTAGCGATCTCATCAAGAAGATTAGTCGCAAAGAATGAAATATTTAGCTCAGTCGTTACGTTGAAATTAATTGTTTTTCTGAGTCTAAGGTCCAGCATTTTGTAGCCGCCCGTTGACGTTTCATTTACTCCAACGTCCTCTTGTTTCTCAACATCCTTTAAATCTAGTTCGATTTCAATATCGCTTTCAAAATACGATATCGAATAGATATTCCTCGAGGGCACCATTCGCGGGATCTTATTTCCTGTTTTGAACTCACCCGTAACGGAATCCCGTCCAAAAGAAAAAGATATGCTACCCCTAGCTAACTCGATGACCTTACCCAATTCAAGCTCATAACCATCAAGTTGAGCATCTTGCTGCAAGTAATTTGCCAGAGCTAGGCCCACATAATGTTCATCGTAATTCTCTTCAGTTTGATCCTGAAGATAAATATAACGACCCACATCATATTTGAAGAAAGTTATCGCGCCGAAAAGCCCACTCTTCTCATACGCAAACGTTAAATCAATATTATTAGATCGTTCAGACCCCAAATTGACATTACCGACTTCAAACCTGCGCGTCGCGAGATGGGGGCCATTCATATATAGAGCTACGGACGATGGTGATCTTTCTAAACTTGAAATGCCTAAATTCATCTTTAAAGAATCATTGATATCGCTGGTGAAACTCATAGCAAAACTTGTGTTATTAAGGTCCCTATCCGAATACTCAACCTCCTCGTGGTCGTCCTCGTGATGATTCACGGACCCCTTTCGGCGCAATCGATCGTGTCTTAAGCCAAGATCGAAATGAAATATTCCCACGTCGTTACTCAAGTAATAGCCAAGGGTAAACTCTTCGTTTTTGGCAGGGTTCATATATGCTTCCGCACCCATTACGAATATATTTTCTTCAGCAAAATTTAACGCAACCTTTTGCTCGATAACATCGTTGGTTAAATCGATGATCGCTCCATATTCTTTTGCGTCATTCTTAAAAAGGGTTGGACCTGCTTCGTGATCTTCATCTTCGAGAAATTCACCTTCATGCGCTTCTTCGCTGTCGACATGTTGCTCAGTCAACGAATAGTCACTAGACCTAAGGCGATAGTTAATTTTTTGTATCCAACGGTTTTTTAATACATACGTTCCTTCCAGATTAAATACATCCGAATCAGTGGTAGAAAATATTCTTTCTCCCCCATGTTCCTCCTCGTGTTCCTCACCATGAAAAGGAATCCCATAAAGACTCTCGATATAGTTAATCGAGAGCCCAAAATATCCCCAGTCTCCAGCTCTGGAAACGCCCAGCCTTCTAGAGCTAGTCTCGTAATCTGAATTGGCTAGATAATCAACGTCTTCTTCTTGAGCCTCCTCGGCTTCACCAAGTCCACCTTCATGGATTTCTTCGTCATGGAGAATTGCTCCGATGGGCACATCAAAATTATCAAATTGTGAATCTTTGTATGCGAAACTAAGATTCAATCCGCCTATATTATTTTGAAGAGAAATATCGTGGGCGTTGCCATTATTTACCGACTGACCCTCTAGACCCAATCTTAGCTCTGACTCCGAAAAGTCATTTCTTGCAATCGTGTTATCAACGATATTAATTATTCCACCAATACTTCCGTTGGAATAAAGCAAAGAAGATGGTCCTATAACGACTTCAACTTGTTGGATGTTATTCATATCAATGTCATTGATATGGTCTGAACCAAGACCCGAGACGTCCCTAACAACCATGCCATTACTAAGAATTCTTACGCGACTTCCTGACATCCCTCTAATGATCGGCTGTCCCACCCCCGATCCATAATCTGTGGAAGAAACACCCAAGAGATTGTCCAAAGATTCTCCTAGACTTTGAGTTGCTCCATTTGAAATATCATCACCACTGATAACGTGTAGTGGGTTTTCTAGTTCACTCAATGTTTGATCAATCAGAGAAGACGTTACGATGACTTCTTCTATTTCATCGGCGCGCAAACCGTTTACCGCCAATACACTCATCACTACGAGTGCGTGTATACAATTTTTCACAAAACCTCGTACCAAGAGAAAAATTCAATACGTCAAAAGAAGTGGGCTTTTAAGAGGACGCTCACGATTGAAAGTTTTCACGGTTCAAAGAGCCAAAAGTTCCTTTGATTCCAATCGCAGCGGGATCATTGATGATTACCATAATTATCACGCGGAAAGCACCATCGGTTCCAGCGCCAATAGACGTTGCTCCGCCCCGTCAGCTGTCGCCATGATTGAATCATACTGGAACAAAGCAAATCCCTAATAGCGTGAGCTATGACAGGTCTCGGCGAGGGTCTAATGGGCAGCGGTCTGGGGCTCAATTCTCACTTAAACCTTAGAAGAGATCGGGTTGCCCCTTAAGGAAACGAGATTTCATGTCTATCGCGCTGGGATTGGTGGCAAATGACGCCGTCAACTCAACTGCCTCTGCAACAAGAGATTCCGCTGAAACGACGGTTGTTACCAGCCTTATCGATACAGCAGTCTGCGCATCGACGATGTCTCCACTAAGACAAAGATGTCGACATGTCGATTCGTCGAGCACTGTGCGCATCAGTTCGTATGCCGCCGGAATTCCATGGCGAACTTGTGGTTGTCCAAACGCCGCAGTCTCTGAAGCAATCCGAACGTCGCACATGAGCGCTAGGTCCATACCCCCCGCCAGAGCTGGCCCGTTGACGGCCGCGATCAGCGGTTTTGGAAAGGTGTATACCGAACGATGGTAGGCATGCGCTTCTGCGAATATCGCTTCGGTGTCGCCAGCTGACAGTTCTTTGAGGTCAAAGCCTGCGCAGAAACTTGACCCCGACCCGGTGAGCATCACAGCTTTTACCGAGGGATCACCCGCAAGTTCTTTTAGGCATGTGGATAGATCCGTCCGTAGCTCGAGCGAAAGTGCGTTCTTGCGTTCCGGCCGATTGAGTACGAGGCTCGCCACTCCTTCGTCGGCGATGTCGAGCTGGAGTACCTCTGAATAAGGGCTCACTGTAGTGCTTTGGTGAATGTCGCCATGTCAAAGTAATCACGCCACGCTGCGATCTTTCCGTTCTGCATCTCGAAAATCCCGAAGCAAGGCAGGTCAATGGGTTTGCCGGAAGCTACGGTGCGATCCATCCTTTCGGCCATGACGAGATCGCCGTCGCTGATCAAATTGATGATCTCCCAGTCGGTTCGTTCCCAGCTCGCTAGAAACGCACTGATGAACCGACGAAGGTTCTCACGTCCTTGAACCGGTTTTGCCGGCATGTTGTGGTAAATGCCATCTTCAGTGAAATACTCGACCAGCGCGTCGGTATCTAGAGTTGACCACGC
>UINC01001104.1_pt1 | contig 27722 bp, 27 predicted proteins | sample 5385821 | NCBI WGS metagenome assembly UINC01 (sample SAMEA4666929, study PRJEB26691) | marine metagenome | isolation source: Pacific Ocean | place: Pacific Ocean | collected 2011-10-13 | reverse complement strand
CTACTTCCTGCAACTCTACCAATTGAAGTTAGAAATTCTCTCCTAGCTATACCTTTTTTTTTCAAAACTATTATTTCTCCTGTTAAAAAGATGTAAGGCTAATTTGGTACCAAGAAATAAGTTTTACATCTTTAACAATAGGACTTTGATTTTATAAATATTACGTGAAATTTCACATAAATGTTGAGTTATTGGAAACGTTCACATATTTTAAATATGATAAAAATAAATAACATTAAATATAAACCTATAAATCATAAAAAATTATTTTTTGGAGATAAATTATGCGTTTTAACAAAATATTACTGTTGTTAACCTGCATCATATTGGGTGGCATGGGAACCACAACAGTAACACTTGCAGATGACAATGATCAGGTAAAACTTACATTTTTAGGGACAGGCGCACCAAGACCTTCTCATGATCGTTATGGCCCTGCAATTCTCCTTGAAGCGGGCAAGCACAAAATTCTCGTAGATGCAGGTCCTGGATTGCGTGAAAGATTATTTCAAGCGGGAGGATTTGAATTAGTTACAGATATACATCAGGTTTTAATAACCCACTTACACTATGATCATACAATCGGGTTACCTAACCTCTGGCTGACAGGATGGCTGTTTGGACGAAAAACAAATATGGAAGTCTATGGCCCGATGGGCACATCAAAATTAATGACTCATTTTGAAGATGCTTATGATTGGGACTTAAGATATAGATATCTTACGAATGTCCATAAAGAAGGTTCTGATTTAATATCTTATGATGTAACTCCAGGAGTTATTTTTGATGAGGATGATCTGAAAATCACTGCTTTTAAAGTTGAGCATATGCCAATAAATATTGAGACCGGAGAGCTTCTAGGTCTGGAAGGCGCAACTCTTGGGTATCGAATTGATTATAAAACCAGATCAGTTCTATTTTCAGGTGACACGAGATCAACTCCAGATAGTGACATTATAAAATTTGGAAAAGGAGTGGATGTACTAATTCATGAAACCCAAGTCCCTTCTCCAGGAACTTCTAAAGAAGCTTTACTAGCAAACGTCAGTATGTCTGTCCATTCAACTCCAGCTCAGGTTGCCTATGTCTTCAACAAAACACGGCCGCGATTGGGTATTTATTCCCACATTATCCCTCCGGAAACGACTAAAGAACAACTCATAAGTATGACTGATTATGATGGCGAGATGAACGTTGCTGAAGATTTAATGACTATAACAATTGGTGATAAAATTACCTTTGGTAGAGCAGAAAATATTGGCAACACTATCTTCACAAATTCTGATGTAGTGGATGAATAATCATAGAGAAGAATGAAAATTGGCCAATAAGAAAATTCGCATGACAACATGGTCTAATCGACCAGCCTTCCTGTTAGCAACCGTTGGCGGTGCTGTGGGATTAGGTAATCTGTGGCGCTTTCCTTATATTGCGGGTGAGAATGGTGGTGGTGGTTTTGTTTTAATCTATTTAGCCTTTGTTTTTTTACTCGGTTTGCCGATTCTCTCCAGCGAACTGCTCATTGGGAGAAAATGCCACAAGAGCCCTCTTAATTCAATGAGAGAGCTTGTATCTTTCCATGATGCCAACTCGTTGTGGAAATCCATCGGTTGGATGAGTATTTTATTGCCTTTTGTAGGATTTAGCTATTATGTTGTGGTTTGTGCCTGGTCCATTGACTATCTTTATTTGGCTCTGATGAACTCATTTCATGCGGTTGATGGCAGCAGTTCGGCTCAACTCTTTAATGAACGAACCAGTCATTCATCTTTACAGATTCTCCTCAGTGGTTTATTCATTTCGATGACTGTGTGGGTTATTGCTCAAGGCGTAAATAATGGCATTGCCAGAATTTCTAAAATCTTAATGCCACTATTGTTTCTCTTAATCATAATTTTAGTAATCTACGGTATGATTCAAGGTGAATTTCTCAAGGCAGTAGAATTTCTCTTTAAACCTGATTTTAGTAAGATTAATGGTCAATCTATTCTAATGGCCCTTGGCCAAGCATTATTTTCCCTAGCAATAGGCACCGGCATGATCATGACTTATGGCGCTTATATGCCCAATCACTATTCAATTAAAGAATCTGCAGCAATTGTATGTATTGGAGATACGCTAATTGCCTTGTTAGCAGGCTTAGCTATTTTCCCAATTGTATTTGCAAACAATTTAAATCCCGGTGAAGGCCCCAGCTTAATTTTCATCACCTTACCGATCGCGTTTGGCAACATGTCTGGCGGTCATTTGATTGGCATTGTTTTTTTCGTGCTGTTGATCTTTGCTGCCTACACTACCACGATGGGAATGTTAGAACCGATAGTGGCTTGGCTCGAAGAAAAATACCCTGGTAAGAGAAAACTCTTGAGTATTATCTCTGGTTTCACGATTTGGTTGTTTGCTCTGGGCTCAGTATTATCTTTTAGCACTATGGCGGATATCAAACCATTAGCTTTTATAAATATAGATCGAAATTTTTTTGGTATTATTGATTTCACGGTTGCCAACTTACTCCTCCCAATCAATGCACTATTGATCGCTGCCTTTTCAGGATGGGTAATAAAAAATTCAGTGGTAGAGGAACAATTCTCTCAAGATACGTCAAACTGGAGAATATACTGGCGATTTATCAATCGGTATGTTGCGCCTGTTGCCATCTTTATTGTGATGCTGGATTTGGTGACTCAATAAGAAATTTCTAATAATTTTCTGGACATGAAATCTCAAGTAATTCAAGGTTGTCTGAATGTTGAGATAATATATATGTGTCTCCTTGGGGAACAATAAAAGAATCTCCTGCTGTAAGATGATTCACTTTTTGGTTATCACTATTCAATGATGTCTGCCCTTGTAAGACAAAAGTAAATACAAATGCATCATTACATTTACTAACTCTTGTTGTTGAACATTTGATAGGTCTTGTCACAATGACATTAATAAGCCCATTGGTTGCCTTGTTAATTCCGGTATCTCTGGATTCAAATTCATCTTGTTTTGACTTAACCCAAACAGAATCTGAGTTCTTATGGAAAATAAAATTTTGTCCATCAAATTTACGTTCTGGTTTAAAATCTTTAGTTGGCAATTCCATATTATTATCGACCATTGTGTCATGTTCAGCTGGGCAACATACTTCTATTACTTCAAATTGATCGGAGCATTCTAATACTTGATGTCTTATATGGGGAGGCTGTAAAACACAGTCTCCTTGGTTCATTAAAATTTCTGGGCCTTGGTCTTCATACACGGCTCGAACCCAACCCTTATAACAATAAATTATTTGAAAGTGAATATGGTGATGGTGAACATAATCGGAAACCGGCCCTCCTTTCAATATCCGAATATGGGATGCAATAAAAAAACCGCCAAGACGATCAGAAACAAGATCGCGATATTGCATTCCAGCGCGCCCATCTTTCCACTCTTTCTTTTCTTTGCTATTTGTGACTGAAAACGATGGTTTTACATTAGGAATAATTAATTCTTTCTGAAAAAATTCAAATTCTACTAGCATACCGTTTGGAGCTACCAAACCTTTATCATGTTTTTTAACGAAAGCATGATCATTACAGAGTAATCGTAATTTTGATTGAGTAGTTATATCGCTAATCTCAAGCCTTAAAGTCACGCCAAAACCAGAAATAATAGCTATGCGTGGTGAATCCGCAGGATAAATTTTCTTCATAGAAAATGAAAGTTTATCGATAAAAAACTCAAGAGTTTCGTTTAATTCCCCACAGGGAATAACTACTTGTGCTGAATCGATGCTTGTGAAATCGATTTTCGACATAGGCAATATAAAAATTTATTCGGTAACGGTTTTTGGTTCGCCGCTTTTTATATTAGATTTTATTGATAAATCGTCCTCAACAGTAAGAAAACGATCAGTAAGAACACCAGCAGTCATTGCTCCATTAACATTAAGCGCTGTCCTAGCCATATCTATTAGAGGTTCAATTGATATTAATAAAGCCACTAAAGCTACAGGGAAACCCATGGCCGGAAGAACTATCAGAGCAGCGAATGTTGCGCCACCGCCAACCCCAGCAACTCCAAAAGAACTTATTGTTACAATTCCTACTAAAGATAAAATAAACATTGGATCCATCGGATTAATCCCCATCGAAGGCGCTATCATAGCAGCTAGCATTGCTGGATATATACCAGCACAGCCATTCTGACCTATCGTAGCTCCCAGGGATGCTGACAAATTTGCAATAGATTGAGGTACCTTTAATTTTTTTACTTGAATTTCCACATTCAACGGGATAGTGGCAGCAGAGCTTCTGGATGTAAATGCAAATGTAAGCACTGGCCACACTTTTTTAAAATATGCCGAAACATTAACTCCATTAAGCCTCAATAAGAGAGCATGAACTCCGAACATAACAGCAATTGCTAAATACGATGCAATAACAAAATTTATAAGATTAAGGATATCGCTGCCATTAGATCCAGCCACGACTTTTGTCATTAAAGCTAAAATTCCGTAAGGTGTTAATAACATGATCAATCGCACTAATTTCATAATAATGGCTTGAGTCATTTCGGTAAAAGATACAATTAATTCGCCTTTTTTTTGATCTTCTTTAGCAACAAATAATGCGGAAATTCCAAAAAGGATACCAAAGATCACAACAGCGATAATGGATGTTGGACGTGACCCTGTAAGATCCGAAAAAATATTTGATGGAATGAAACGAACCAACATGTCAGCTAAACCGAGACTTGCAATTGATTCTTGCCGTGACTCTATTATACCAAGCCTTGAAAGCTCCCTAGCCCCTTCAGTTAAACCATCCATTGAAAGACCAAAAATATTGGAAAAACTAATTCCTACCAATGCTGAAATCATTGTAGTACCCAGCAAAAGTCCAATTACAGATCCTCCAACCTTTCCGAGTGCAGTAACATCTTTCATTCTAATCACAGCTGCGATCATCATAACTAGCACTAACGGCATGATAATCATGCGTAGTAGATTAACATAGCCAAAACCTACAACATTTGTCCAAGTAAGGGTGTCTTGAATTACCTGAGGACTATTGGCATAAAAAAATTGCATTCCAAAACCAAAAATCACACCGGCAAATAGTCCGCCAAGAATCTGTTGAGATAATGAAAATCCAGCCTTTGTTAGTTTGGCAAGAACAACCATAAAACCAACAAATACAGCAATATTTATAGCCACAATAATCGACATAACTCACCTCCGATGCCTTATTGCGATACGTTATCAGTTCCTCACAATTTACGCCAGATAATAAAATATCAATAGACCTATGATTTTCTATCCGAAGACACTAAGATATTAGGAAAAGATTAATCACTATGTAAAAAGCAATGGGATAATAATGAATAAAATCATACCTTTATTAGTGCTACTACTATCTAATTCACTCTGGAGCGATATCTTATCTGAACCAGGTTTTAATGAAGATACATTTTTAGGTCTTAAATTCAGAAGTATTGGGCCTGCAATGATGTCCGGACGCATTGCTGATATTGCAATAGATCCTAACGACCAAAGCACGTGGTATGTTGGTGTTGGTAGCGGTGGTGTATGGAAAACTAAAACTGCAGGTATAACCTGGGAAGCAATATTTGATAATGAAAATTCTTACTCTGTAGGTTCTGTAACAATAGATCCACAAGATTCTAATACAATTTGGGTAGGTACCGGCGAAAATATTAGCGGACGTCATGTCGGCTACGGGTCTGGAATTTTTCGCAGTGTTGACGGTGGTATTAACTGGAAAAACATGGGTCTAAAAAATTCTGAACACATAGGAATGATACGCATTGATCCTCGTAACTCAAATATAATATTTGTAGCATCACAGGGTCCACTTTGGTCATCCGCAGGAGATCGAGGGTTATATAAATCAATCGATGGCGGTGAATCATGGCGAAAAATCTTAGGAGATGGGTTAGGTAATAATGATACCGATGATCAATACACTGGGGTATCAGAAATTCATATTGATCAAAATAATCCAGATGTATTGTATGCTGTGTCTTGGCAACGTTTTCGCAATGTTGCAGTATTAATGGATGGAGGTCCTGGTTCAGGGATTCATAAATCTACGGATGGTGGAGAAACCTGGAATAAACTTACTGAAGGGCTTCCAGAGGGAGCAATGGGTAAAATAGGACTAGCAGTTTCCCCTCAAAATTCTGACATCATTTACGCAACTATCGAATTAAAAAATAAAAGCGGAGGTTTCTGGCGCTCTACTGATAGAGGGCGAAGCTGGGAAAAAATGAGTGATTATCTTTCGGGTGGAACTGGCCCTCATTATTACCAGGAAATTTTTGCCAGTCCACACAAATTTGATCGAATTTACCAAATGGACGTACATCTCCATGTTACAGAAAACGGCGGTAAAGAGTTTACAAAAATGGACTCAAAAACTAAACATGTAGATCATCATGCAATGGCTTTTGACCCTAATGATGAAAATTATCTATTGGTAGGAAATGACGGAGGATTATATGAAAGCTTTGATTTAGGTCAAACCTGGCGTTTCATATCAAATATGCCTATTACTCAGTTCTATAAAGTAGCCGTTGATTATGATGAACCTTTTTATAATGTTTATGGGGGAACTCAAGATAATAGTAGTTTTGGGGGCCCTTCTCAAACCGACAATGTGGTTGGTATCCTTAATTCTGACTGGTATCTTACGCTAGGTGCAGATGGTCACCAATCAGCAGCAGATCCGACTAACCCCAATATAATTTATGCCAACTGGCAAGAAGGCAATCTTACCCGATATGATCGAAGTACGGGAGAGAGTGTATACATACAGCCACAACCGGCAGTTGGTGAAAATCAAGAACGTTTTAACTGGGATGCACCGATATTAATTAGCCCTCATGACTCTAAGCAGTTGTACTTTGCAAGCCATCGTGTCTGGAGGAGTGACGATCGTGGTGATTCATGGAAAACCATTAGTGAGGATTTGACCCGCAATCAAAACCGTTTAGAAATGCCAATCATGGGGAGAAAATGGAGTATTAACTCCAACTGGGATCTCTCTGCTATGTCCCAATACAATACTATTACTTCTCTATCTGAATCACCGATAATTGAAGGCCTCATATATGTGGGCACAGATGATGGATTAATTCATGTGACTCAAAATAATGGAACTACATGGCAAACTATTAATAAATTACCAGACATGCCGGATGACTTCTTCGTAAATGATATAAAAGCTGATCTTCATGATGAAGATACGGTATATGTGGCTGTTGATAATCATAAACGAGGTGATTTTAATGCTTATATCTTAAAAAGCGAAAATAAAGGCAGAACATGGAAAAATATATCAAACAATCTTCCTGAGCGACATCTTGTGTGGCGTGTTGTACAAGACCATGTCAATCCTGATCTTCTCTTCATTGGAACAGAGTTCGGAGTTTTCTTCTCCATTAATTCAGGAAAATTGTGGACAAAATTAAAGGGCAATGTCCCAAATATAGCTTTCCGTGATCTTGTTATTCAAAAACGAGAAAACGATCTAATTGGAGCGACATTTGGTAGAAGTATTTATATTCTAGATGATTATTCACCGTTGCGTAAAATATCAGAGGAAATGCTTAAAAATGAAATATCACTTTTCCCAGTTCGAAAAACCCACTGGTACGTACCTAAAAGACCTCATTCCTGTGTTTCCGTAGGATGCGTTGATAGTCAGGGTGATAGCTATTATGTAGCTCCGAACCCACCGTTTGGTGCGACATTTAGTTATTATCTCCCAGAAACTTTAGACAGCCTTAAAGATAGGCGGCGAAAAAGTGAAAAAGAAGATGAAAAAGAAAATAAAGACATAGTAATTCCAGATTGGGAACGCCTCACTGAAGAAGAATTAGAAGATAAACCAGCTATTATATTCTCAGTTAAAGATGCTAATAATAATATTGTTCGTTATATTGAAGGAGCCACGGAAGCTGGGTTTAATAGGACTACATGGGACCTTCGTTACCCTGTTGTAAATCCTTGGATACCAGCAGAGCAAAGAAATACAAATGGAGGTTCATTGGGTGTTCTTGTGGCTCCAGGCACCTTTCAAGTATCAATGCATAAGCGTATTGATGGAAAACTAATCGACCTAAATCTAAAGGAATTTTTTGAAGTAGTATCAATTCGTACCCCAACACTTCCAGGATCATCCCAGCACCAACGAGTTGTATTCTCACAGCAAGTAAATGAAATGCGACGTGCTGCTGAAGGAACCATTAAAGTAGTTGGCAATATCATAGAAGAATTAGAGTCAATAAAAGAAATATTATCCTTCTCGACAGCCGATATGTCACTCTATGAGAAGGCGAATTCATTAAAGAAAAAAATTCAGATGGAACATTACCGATTGAGTGGAAATCGAACTAAAAATTCACTTGGTGTTCTCGCTCCTCTTTCTGTAAAAAGTCGCCTTAGTTATGCATCTTACAATCCTAGTAGAAATGCATATGGGCCAACGAAAACAGAGAGGGATTCATTAATGATTGCTAACGATCTCTACAACGAAATAAGCACCCACCTTACATTTCTTGTAGACCAAGAATATGAGAATCTCAAAAAATCGCTTGATGAGGCTCATGTTCCCTGGTCACCAGGAAGAAGCATACAAAAATAATGTGGCAAAAAAATAGTAACAATAAAAAGAGTGCTACTTGACTTTATTACCTGATTTCAAACTCGAAACCTATTTTTCAGAATGGGAATTTAAGGTTCGTTTTAACCTATGTGGCTCAGATATGGAGTCAATATCCATAAGTGAACTTCTTAAAATGGCAATAAAAAAAGATAAGAAATTATGGGACAACATGCAGTTAGGTTATACAGAAACATATGGATCTCTTGCTTTGCGATCTGCGATAGCTAATACGTACAAAAATGTTAAGCCTGAAAATATTTTAGTATTTGCAGGTGCGGAAGAAGGTATATTTATTGCAATGCATACGCTGCTTACTCAAGATGATCATGCCATAGTAATAACACCAAACTATCAATCTTTAGAAACAATACCTAATAGCATTTGTTCAGTAACAGGCATTGGATTAGACCCGAACAAAAACTGGAACTTGGATATAAATAAAATCAAAGATGCAATAAGACAGAACACTCGTCTTATTTCAATTAACTTCCCTCATAATCCAACAGGTAAAATTATTTCCGAGAATGAATTTCATTCAATCGTAAAAATTGCCGAAGAAAAAGATATATATCTATTCAGTGATGAAGTTTATAGGCTTATGGAGAGAGAGAAATCCTTACGCCTACCACAAGCGGCTGATATTTATCAAAAAGGGTTGTCCCTGAATGTAATGTCAAAAGCATATGGTATGCCAGGATTACGTATAGGATGGATTGCCTTACGCAATAAAAAAATACTGAGTAAGATGGAGCGATTAAAACATTATCTTTCTATATGTAACTCCGCCCCTAGCGAAATTCTTGCTACTATAGCATTAAATTCAAAGGAAAATATTCTCGAACGCAATAAGAAAATTGTCGCAGATAACCTGATTATCCTAAATCAATTTTTTCATAAATACCCTAATCTTTTTGATTGGAATGAACCAGATGGTGCCTGTATAGGTTATCCAAAATATCATGGGGAGGGGGATGTTGAATTTTTTTGTAAAAAGTTAGTTAAAAAAACAGGCGTTCTTCTCCTTCCATCTAGCATGTTCCAATCTAATGTGGGTCCAACACCAACTAATCATTTCAGAATTGGCTATGGAAAAATTAATATGAAAGATGGTTTGATAGCATTGCAGGAATTCTTATCAAAAAAATAACGTTACTCTTAAGATATTAAACAAATGAAACTAAAAAATGCTCAAAAATTACTAATCTCTGTGGGACAAGAAATGTTTTCACGTGGATGGGTGCCAGCAACTAGTGGTAATTTTTCTATTCGATTAAACAATAGTGATATTGCTATAACAGCTTCTGGAAAAGACAAAGGAAAGCTTTCTGCAAAGGATATTATTTGCATCAAATGTAATGCCTATAAAGATGCTGTCTTCGATACAATAGCAAAACCTTCCGAAGAAACGTTATTACACTTACAGCTCTACAATCGTAATAATAATATTAACGCGGTCATTCATACTCACTCGGTAAATTCAATAGCAATCTCTGAAGAATATCCTAAAGGACTGACATTCAGTCAACTGGAAATATTAAAAGCATTTTCAGGTATTAATACGCATGATACTTCTATTTATATACCTGTATTTTCCAATCAGCAGAATATTTCTTTATTAGCTGGTGAAATTGAATGCTATATGAAGGACAATAATCAGGGTTTTGCTTATTTAATTAAAGGGCATGGCGTTTATACATGGGGGTATGACATAAATGAATGTATTCGGCACTTAGAAGCTCTTGAATATTTATTTGAATATAATCAACTAAAAAAATGAGTATACACATTATGAGTGAATTAAAAATTTTTTCTGAAAACAATCCGAGTAAAGCGAAAAGAATTGAAACTAAACACAGTAATATCACAAAAGCGCTATCGGAAAAGGGCATTCGTTTTGAACGTTGGACAACAAACCAAAATGTTATAGCAGGTGATTCTCAAGAAAAAATAATATCGGCCTACAAAAAAGATATTGATCGATTGATAGCGTCAGACGGCTATCAAACAGTAGATGTGATTAGTCTTGATAAAAATCATCCCCAAAAAAAAGAAATGAGAGAAAAATTCCTATCAGAACATACTCATAGTGAAAATGAAGTTCGTTTTTTCGTCGATGGAGAAGGATTATTTTCACTGCATCTCGATCACGATATCTTTGAAGTATTATGCCAAAAAGGAGATTTAATAAGTGTTCCGGCTAATACTAAACATTGGTTCGATATGGGTCCCAATCCAAATTTTATTGCAATTCGTCTATTCAATAATCCAGAAGGTTGGGTTGCAAATTTTACGGGTAGTGATATTGCAGGAAATTTTTCCAGACTAATCAATTAGAACAATATTTTTCACATTCACAGGAAAACAATTGATCAAGGCAATTCTAACTGATATCGAGGGCACAACAAGCTCTATTAGTTTTGTCAAAGATATTCTTTTTCCTTATGCAGAAAAAAATTTACCTGCCTTTATTAGGACAAATAGACAAAAAAATTCCGTACGAAAAGAACTCAATGAAGTAGCAAAAATTTCTAACATTCCAAGTCATAACGTAGAAGCATTAATTACGAAATTAATCGAGTGGATAAAAGCAGATAAAAAAACTACGCCACTTAAATCATTACAAGGGATGATCTGGAAAAAAGGTTATAAAAATGCTGACTACAAAGCGCATATTTATAATGATGCCATACAAAAACTAGTTGAATGGCGTGAAAAAAATATAAAAATTTTCGTTTACTCTTCAGGTTCAATTCAAGCTCAAAAATTATTCTTCCAATATTCTCTGTATGGTGATGCGCGTTCATTATTCAATGATTACTTTGATACAACCATCGGGGTAAAAAAGAATCAAGATTCATACAAAAAAATATCGCAAGCAATTGGTATTTCTTCCGGGCAAATTTTATTTCTTTCAGATATAGAATCCGAACTCAATGCTGCAAAGAATGTAGGCTATGATACTTGCTGGGTCATTCGGCCTGATGATTCAGAGGTAGATATAGAAACTATTCAATCAGATCATCAAGTTGTTTCTAGTTTTCACGATATTAAAATATAAACTAACTGTTAAACATTTGCCTTTACAATTAAACCAATAATTGAAGGTAAGTTACTATAAAAAACTAATCTTGAATTGCTCATTCATTTATCCGTGGTATACGGATATTCTCAACCATATATTTAATATGATCAGGAGGAGGAGCAGTCATATAGGAAATACTTATAGCAACTACAAAATTTAATAACATCCCAATAACTCCAATTCCTTCTGGGGATATTCCTAACCACCAATTTGAAGCGATGTTCTCTCCCCAAGGAGAGCCTGCCCATTTTAGAAATAGTCCCTTAAAATACTCTATATAGGCATAAGTAAATAATAATCCAACAATCATGCCGGCAATAGCTCCCTCTTTGTTTACGCGCTTAAAAAAGATGCCCAATAATATTGCAGGAAAAAGAGATGCCGCAGCCAATCCAAAGGCAAATGCTACAACTTGAGCAACCCATCCTGGAGGGTCAAACCCAAGATATCCAGCAATAAGAATCGCTGCTGCTGCTGCAATTCGTCCAACACGTAATTCATTTTTTTCAGAAATGTTTGGTAAAAATATACCTTTCACTAAATCGTGAGATATTGCTGCGGAAATAACCAGAAGCAATCCTGCGGCAGTAGATAATGCTGCCGCTATTCCTCCAGCAGCAACTAAGGCAATAACCCAATCAGGCGCTTTCGCCATCTCTGGGTTTGCTAGCACCATAATATCTCGATCCACAGTTAACTCATTACCTTCCCAACCAAACACATGCGCTGTTTTAGCAAAACTTTGATTTTGATCATTATAATATTGAATACGCCCATCACCATTTTTATCTTCAAATTGAAGAAGTTTCGTTTTTTCCCATCTTTCCATCCACTCAGGACGCTCTGAATACAATAGATTCCCGTCGATCGCTCCAACCTGACCTTCTTGAATAGTATTTATAAGATTGTAACGAGCCATAACTCCTACAGCTGGAGCAGTTGTATATAGAACCGCTATAAATAACAATGCAAAACCTGCTGAAGTTCTAGCATCTTTTACTTTTGGGACGGTGAAAAAACGCACGATAACATGTGGTAACCCTGCAGTACCTGCCATTAAAGCAAGTGTTATACAAAAAATATCAATCTTACTTTTTGTTCCTGTTGTATATTGGTTGAACCCTAGGGAAGTTACTATGCTATCAAGCTTGTCAAGTAACCCAATTCCTGATTCGGTGATTGTGCTACCAAATGCTAATTGAGGTATTGGGTTATCAGTAATCTGAATGGCAATAAATACCGCAGGGACAGTATAAGCAAATATTAATACGCAATACTGAGCTACCTGGGTGTAAGTTATCCCCTTCATACCTCCAAGGACAGCATAGATAAAAACAATTCCCATACCTATTATTAGACCTACTGTCACCTCTACTTCTAAGAAACGCGAAAAAACTATTCCTACACCTCTCATTTGACCGGCAACATAAGTAAATGAAACAAATATCAGGCAAATAACAGCTACAATTCTAGCCACTTTTGAATAATAACGTTCACCTATAAATTCAGGTACAGTAAATTTTCCAAATTTTCGTAAATAAGGAGCCAAAAAGAGAGCCAACAAAACATAACCGCCTGTCCACCCCATCAGGTAAACCGATGCATCGTAACCTAAAAAAGCTATTAAACCAGCCATAGAAATAAATGAAGCAGCACTCATCCAGTCAGCTGCTGTAGCCATTCCATTTGCTATTGGTGAAACAGTTTTACCTGCAACATAAAATTCCTTTGTATTGTGAGCTCTAGACCAAATTGCTATACCTATATAAAGAACAAAGCTTGCTCCGACTATTAAATAAGTTAATGATTTTAATTCCATTTTATTAACTTAATCTTCATGAACATTATATTTTTGATCAATCTTATTGATACGCCAAGCATAGAAAAATATTAGTATTACAAAAATATAAATAGAACCTTGTTGAGCAAACCAAAACCCTAATTTAAACCCTCCAATTTGAATACTGTTCAACGCTTCCACAAATAAAATTCCAAAACCGTAAGAACATAGAAACCAGAAAAACATACAAATAGAAACTAGTCTAAGATTTGCTTTCCAATAAGCAGAATGATTTTCTTTTTTCATAATACAACTCCTAAAAGAAATTTTAATTACGGAGGAACAATTTAACAGAGCATAAAAAAATAATCACGGTACAATGATTATTTCATTCATTCGAAATGAGAAAAATATGTCTGATAAACTTAGACTGAAAAAAAAATATATAAAAATCAACGGTAAAAATATAGCATATGTTGAAGTCGGAAGCGGTGATCCAATCGTTTTTCAACATGGTAATCCCACCTCATCCTATTTGTGGAGAAATATTATACCTATTCTAAAAGATCACGGTAGATGTATCGCTGTTGACCTTATTGGTATGGGTGATTCTGAAAAACTAAATAATTCTAATTCAAACAGTTATCGTTATATTGAACATCGTGATTACTTATTTAAAGCATGGAAAACACTTGGAATAAATAAAAATGTTACTTTGGTTATTCATGATTGGGGCTCCGCTCTTGGTTTTGATTGGGCATATCAGCACCCTGATTCGATCCTAGGTATCGCTTATATGGAAGCTATTGTCAGACCCTTAACATGGGATGAATGGCCAGAACTCGCTAGAAACATATTTAAGGGTTTTCGATCCAGTTCAGGAGAAGAATTAATTTTAGAAAAAAATATGTTCATTGAAGGTGTATTGCCTAACTCAATTATCAGAAATTTAAGCGAAGAAGAAATGGCTGTTTATCGGAAACCATTCATTAAGCCTGGAGAAGATCGACGCCCTACACTCAGTTGGCCCAGAGAAATTCCCATTGATGGCAATCCAGAAAATGTTGCCGAAATTGTCTCGAGATACGCTAAATGGCTTGAAAATTCGGATGTTCCAAAACTATTTATCAATGCCGATCCTGGATCGATTCTAGTTGGGGAACAACGTGAATATTGCCAAACATGGAAGAACCAAATCGAAGTAACTGTAAATGGAAGGCATTTCCTACAAGAAGATTCGCCTAATGAAATTGGGGAATCTATCCGTAAATGGCGCCAGTCACTTCTTTAGGAAAAAAATTCTGAACTTATCTATAGGTCAAAAGGTCATTTGGTAAGTGTGAAACATCATTAAATTGGTCTAAAGAAATACGAGAAGTGTCAAACGTATATTTGGTAACTGAGCCATTATAAATTCTCCAATTTAATTCTGCTGCTTTAATATCAGGTGCATCTAGAGCTGTTTGAACACTCACACCTATCGGCCCTCCGGAAGTAAAAACAGCGACCATTTTACCATTACCCGACTTTTCTATAATTTCCAGTAATGAATTTCTAACGCCATTACTCCAATCTTCCCAAGTAATAGGAAGGTCAGCACCTTTATAATCGCCACGTACCCACTCGGCTAAGACTACCTCCAGTAACTTATGAAAGGAACGATAACGGTCAGCATCTGCTTCAGATTCTTCATATTTCTTTAAAAGATTTGCTACATTCTCATTCGTATTTATAAGATGCCTTCCTAGGCTAGCCATGATTTCTTCAGCTGGATATTCGTTAAGCTTTGAGTCACTAATAATCTTTGGCCAAAATATATTTTCATCAAAAAAAACTTGGCCAACAAGTTCGGCAGTTCCTATTTGTCGCTCTAGAGTGCCAGACCAAACGTAATCAAATTTAAACCCTCCCTTCGACCAAGCGCGACCTAAAATTTTTGATTGTTGCATACCAAGATCTGATAATTGATCATAATTTTCCGCAAAAAAACTTGCTTGACCGTGCCTGATAAGGAATAGTTGACTCATGTCGTTGTATTATCTAAAAAGTACATTGATTTCATTGGATTCACTAAATTTAATAGGAAATAAAGAATGATTGTAGAGAGAATTTGGACAGGAAATGCATATCGTAACTTCAATTACCTCATAGTTTGTTCTGAAACTGGAGATGCGCTTGCAGTAGATCCTCTAGACTACCAAAAATGTTTAGATGCGGCTAAAAAAAATGGCTGGAATATATCCCAAATTGCCAATACTCATGAACATGGCGATCACACGGGTGGAAACAAAGGAATGGTTCAAGCGACTGGGGCTTCTATAATCGCTCACAAAAATGCTGGTGATAGAATACCGGGAATGACACGTGGTGTTGGAAATGGAGACACAATAAAAGTAGGTAATAGTGTCGAACTTGAATGCCTTGATACGCCAGGGCATACAATGAGCCATATTTGTCTATTTTCTCATTCTGATACCCCTAGTTTATTTAGTGGTGATACCCTATTTAATGCGGGAGCAGGAAATTGTCATAATGGTGGTCATCCAAATGAATTATATGAAACATTTGTTAGCCAATTAGCGAACTTACCGACAAATACAAAAATATATCCAGGGCATGATTATTTGATAAATAATCTACAATTTACACTTGATAGGGAACCAGATAATAAAGTTGCACAAGAAATGATTCAAAAACACAAAAATAGTGACCCAAGTAATGTTATCACGACTTTGGCTGATGAAATGGAATTTAATACATTTTTTAGATTACAAAATCCTATCATTATTAAAAGATTAAAAGAATCATTCACAGATCTGAGCGAACATCCCTCCCCAAAAGAAGTCTTCATAAAACTTAGGGAGTTACGTAACAGTTGGTAGAATAATTGCTTAATGCTTTCAATAATGATTGATCACAATCAATAAACTAAAAGGTAATGAAATGATAATTCACGTAATAAAACAAAGCATACTGATCATTCTTTTTTTCTCTTTAACCGGATGTTTTAGCCTATTCTAAATATACCTAAGGGTGATTATCTGAATAAAAAATTTTAACGTATTTTTCTTGCTAATCTGTTCATTAAAATGGTCCAATCACTGCTGTTAATTGTGCTCATTGATGCCAACCATAGCCAATAAATAGCATTATATATTCGAATTTGTTCACGTAGTTCTTTATGGTCAGAGATAGAAGCACCATCCATATATGTATCTAATAGATAGGAAATTGTTTTTTTATTAAGATTATGAAAGCAAACTAGCGACGCTAAATCAAAAAGTGGATTATTACCGCTAGCATATTCCCAATCAAGCAATACCGGATTCGAATCAGATATAATGTTGCCTAGAACAACATCATTATGACAACAACAAACCGTGCCTCCAGATCCAACATTATCAATTACATTTCTACATTTTTTTCCGAATGCATGAAGATCAGAAAAATTTTTAAGATTGTTCATGTAATGCCTAACTACATCGTGTGCATTAAAATGATCTCCAACTATAGGAAGAGTATGAATCTGATGTAATAATGTAACCAATAATTTAATCTTGGATTTATCTTTGAGATCATCAGTTGACCAAATTCTCCCATTAATATATCGCGTTAAAAGAATGCCATTACCGGTATCTTCGTAAACAATTTCAGGCGCGAGTTTTCTTTGGGAAGCTATTTTTAGAATTTTTAACTCTCTTTGGCGATTCAGATTAAAAAGTTTTGTGCACTCTGAATCCAATCGCAATACAAAAATTTCACCTTGCCTAACCAGTTTAAAAGTTCGATTGGTCAAGCCACCTTTTAAAACTTCAATACTAATATTTTTTTGATTCCACCCAGGGATATTGGCTATAGCATCAAACGGTTCAATCATTACAATATACTCAACCAGTAACAGAATGACGATCATTATAAGACCGCCTCCATAATATAAATCCAATGGGAATTAACAATATATAAAATAAAAACAAGAGCGATGTAAAGTACAAATCTCTCATCCAATATATAACTACTGACGCACAATCAATAAAAAACCAATACCACCAATTCTCTAAAACCTTACGAGCAACTAAAAAAGTCGCCCATATTGCAGAAAATGTCGTTAAAGAATCAATATATGGATATATTGCATCGGTATTTTTTTCTAACAAATATCCTACTGTTAGAGACAAAACAATAATTAAAAAAAAAGCTAAACAGTGAATACGAATAGGCCAAATTTGAACCTTCATTTTATCCAATTCATGTTGATTATTTTTCCAAACTGTCCAACCATACACCGCCATGAAAAAATAAAAAATATTGAGTAATGATTCCATGTAGAGTTGTGCATGGGCAAATAAAAAAACATAAATTGAGGTACTCAGCCCAGCGCAATACCAGCACCAAATATTTTGATAAATCACTAAAATAAGATAGGCAATCGCGAGTAGTACAGCCAAAGCCTCTAACGCAGGTAGTTGAAAAAAATATTGCATTTCAATAACTTAAAGTTTTCAGCTAATCACTTAAAGGATTATTTAGAATTTTAATTGCAAATACTGACTTTGGAATACTGTTGAAGCTATCATACATTTCAACTGTCAGGGCATTTATTACCTCGTGATATTCTCCTCTGATTTGAGTGCTCATTGAATTTGTAAATATTTCCACCTTTTCATATTCTTTAATCCTTCTAATAAAATCTTTAATTGGTGTTACAAACTCTTCATTTAGTGGATAAAAACTTATATCTACAGCTATTTTCATTGTTATAACCTCATATCAAATGTTAATCCAAATTGTCGAGGATCGCCCTGCCGAGTATAAAGAGAGCTGTTAAAATCAGGGGGTTCATTTCCAAAATAAAATCCTCTTACAGCAAACCTCTCATCTAATAAATTACGAGCCCAAAACTGAAGACTCCATTTTTCAGTTTCGTATCCAAAACCAATATTAACAAGCTTGAAAGGCATCGATTTTTTATTATGACTAACATCAAAATAAAAATCGTTTCGAGTCGAAATATTTATGCGAGAGAACATTCCATTATTAAAATTATAAATTCCGCCAAACCCAATAGAATAAGATGGAGCATGAGCAAGATCGCGGCCACTTAAATCATTACTAAGTATAGTGAATTCTTTGAATTTCGCCTTAAGGAGGCCAACAGAAGCGTTGAGTTCCAATGGTTCATATGGAAACCAGCGCATATTGGCCTCCATACCGTAGCTTTCGGTTTCTGCAGCATTATCGGTAAAAAAAACAAATGAGGCAGGATCATTGGGAACCTGCTGAAATGATGTTCTTACTTGCTGATCATGACGTAAATTGTAAAAAACTGAACCATTAACCGCCAGCATGCCATTATTCCATAATGACTTAAAACCTGTTTCTAAATTCCAATTTTTCTCTTGATGAAATTCTCGGCTTCCACTAGGTACTATTCCTAAATTAAAACCACCGGCCTTATATCCTTTTGTGAGTGAAAAATAGCCATTAAAATTTTCAGAAAGATCTATAGCATAATTAATCTCCCCACCAATCATCGGTTCTTGCGGATTAAGATTAAAATCAAGTGAATCTGTATAACTAATTTTTCTGTTTTCTAGTCGTAATCCAACAGTTAATTCTGCTGAAGAATGTACATCAAAGATTAATTGGCCAAACAAAGCTGTATTAAGAGCTTCATACTTACTGTTAAAAGTTGTGTTAAGTGCTGATTCGTAGAGATAAATAGGATCTTTGTAGACTCCTAAATTGATAGTACTAAGTTCTTCCTCTAAGTTGAGAATATAGATTCCTAGCAACCATTTACCCTTATCATTAAAAAATCTAGCGTTTTCGGTTGAGATAAACCTGAATTCCTGAGAAAACGTTGTTCGTTTTCTTTCATTGATAGTTACATAATCATAGGTATAAGGTGACCAAGCATTTTGATTTCCCCAATCTGCGTCAAAAGAAAATTGCATATCTGATTTGGCTAGTGAAGTTATTGCATGTAATACAAATAACTCATTTCGCTCCGAATTTACTTTTAGAGAGGTTCCTATGCTCTGTTGAGCATCCTTACCTGGTTTATCGGATAAGGTGGTAAAACTATTATCAATGGCAAACGCATCATAACCATCATTAATATCTATATACATAGCTGATAAACGAAAAAACAAGTCTTTTGAATTCTCCCAATCTAACTTTCCACGTAGAGTTGTTTCTTTTCTATAATTTGTATTTGATCGTCCAAGATAAGAATTCTTGCGAAAGCCGTTACTTTCATGATGATGAATACTAGCCTTATACCTCAAAGTATCTAGTCCGGGATAAGCATCACTAATTGCAATTCCTCCTGCAAATTCGCCATCTTGCCCAATTCTTAAATTTAATTTACCGGTAAATTCATCAGTTGGGTTGGTGCTATTCATATATATAAGTCCTGCTATAGCATTTGCTCCATAGCGACCGCTTTGAGGTCCTCGTAATACTTCTATCTGACTAATATCAAACAATGTCGCAACCGCCCCTATTCCGCTAAAATCAATATCATCAATTAAAAAACCAACTGATGGATTAGGCGCGCCTTCATACTGCTCTAGTTCACCAACACCTCTAATTTGGAAATAACGAGGACGATTACCGTCGCCTGACCAATTTAGATTTGGAATGGTATAAATTAATTCTTGAAAATGCTGAGTCGCAATTTTTTTGATCTCATTTTGATCAATGATTGAAATGCTTTTAGGAAGATCAGAATTCTTGCGTTCAAGAAAATCTGCGGTAACAACCACTTCATCAATTATCTCATTTGCAGAAGATATAGAGAGAGAATAAATCAAACAAACTGTTATAAAGATTCCGCGTATCGCAAAAAAAAATAATGACATTGCTTTTCTCTTCCTACGCCGGTATTAACCGGTTCAGGTTCTAAGGGTTCCCTGCAAAAAGCCAGAATGCTGGCTTCATAGATCTCAGGTCAATTGACCACCCCTGATGTTTTGGTATACAAATACGAAATTAATTTTGTATAACCGTTATTTTTCCAAACGTTTTATGAGGCTTGATGTGTCAAAACGTTTTCCACCGATATCTTCTACTTCTTGATAATATTTATCAACTAATTCTGTTATATCGAGCTTTGCTCCGATTTTCTTTGATTCATCAATAGTAATTTTCAAATCCTTTCTCATCCATTCAACGGCAAAGCCAAAGTCAAATTTGTCATCAACCATTGTTTTCCAACGATTTTCCATCTGCCATGATTGTGCAGCTCCTTTGGAGATAGCATCAATTACTGCGGCAATATCTAAATTAGCCCTTTTGGCAAAGTGCAATCCTTCTGACAATCCTTGCAATACACCCGCAATACATATCTGATTCACCATTTTTGCCCTCTGCCCGCTACCTACCTTTCCAATAAGGGTGCAAGCTTTTGCATAACAATTCATAACTGGTAAAACAAATTCATATACTTCAATATCACCACCAACCATAATAGTTAATTGTCCTGACTCTGCTCCTGCTTGCCCTCCAGAAAGAGGTGCATCAAGAAAATTAGCTCCATTTTCTTCTGCTGCGGAATAAACCTCGCAAGCAACTGTAGCTGATGCGGTGGTATGATCAACAATGGTTGCACCTTTCGAGGTTCCTTGAAGAATCCCATTCTTAGCTAAAATGACTTCGCGAACATCATCATCATTACCTACACAACAAAAAATGATTTCTGCATTCAGCGAAGCCTCATTGGGTGTAGACGCAAAAACTCCCTGATACATTGAACACCATTTTTTAGCTTTGCTTTCAGTGCGATTATATACAGTAACTTCGTGACCAGCTTGAGCTAAAAAACCCGCCATGGGAAATCCCATAACTCCTAGACCGACAAAACCAATTTTCATAGTTTATTTTCCTTTAAAAACAGGCTCTCTTTTTTGAAGAAATGCAGTAACTCCTTCTCTAAAGTCATCACTATTCCCAAGTTCTTGTTGTATTTTTGCCTCCATATCAAACGTCTCGCTCCATGATCGATGTGACGCATATCTCATAACTTTTTTAGTTGCTGACACAGAGAGAGGTGCTCTTTTAGCTAATCGTTTTGCCCAATCCACACTTTCATTTAGTAAATCATCAGAAGGCACCATTTTATTTGCTAAACCAAGATCAACGCATCGGGAAGCTGAAACTCGTTCCGATTCAATACTGAGCTGAAAGGCTCTCTGATAGCCAAGTTGATGAACAAGATACCAATTCATTCCGCCGTCTGGAATTAAAGAAATAGTAGTAAATGGTGACAACATGAAAGCATTATCAGCCATAATAATGAGATCACAGGTTAGCGCAAAGGATAATCCGATACCAGAAGCTGAGCCATTAATTGCTGCAATAAATGGTTGCTGTGCATTTATAATACAGTCAAATATTGGCCTAAACTCATTTAGCAAAATATCATAAAGGGATTTGTTAGCAGCTCCTCCATCTTTCAAATCAGCGCCAGCACTAAATAACTGCCCTTCTCCTGTCAACACAATAGTTCGTAATGAATCATCATTTGTCGATAATTGGCAAACTTCCAACAATTCGTGCCGAAGCCTTGCGTTGAATGAATTCATAGATTCGGGTCTATTTATTGTGATAATGCCAACCGACCCATCTTGCTCATACTTTACGGTTTTAAAATCATTCACTTCTTACTCCAATATAAAAAATAATCAAAAAAAATCTTTTGATTTAGCAGTTCACCTTCTTGCCCTACGTAAGATTGATAAATATACATCTGGTTCAGGACGAACACGATAATTATTTGTTTGATCTGTAAATACAATCGTATTTTGTGCGTTAGTTACGATAAGCGTTGGCATCAAGGAATCCGACCCGTATTTCTTCACCAGTCCGAAAGGTACGCCATTTTTAAGGGCAATCTCTAGATATTCAGCAATCGTACCATTGTGATCAACAAAAAAATTAAAAGGAATAGAATATTTTATAGCGAGATCTTTTGTTAATTCTATTGATTGCGAACTAATTAAATTTACTACTATGTTGAGATCATTAAGTTCTTGAGATCGCTTGTACAATTCATCAATCTGAGCTAAGCATGATGGACTCCAATTGCCGCAGTAAAAAATAAATATTGAAGACCTTCCATAGGATGAGGATGACTGGAATAAATTTCCTTCAAGATCGGTAAATTCAATATCTGGAAATTTACTTCCCACACTCAAGCGAATATTTTCATGGCGTCCATAACGAGAGTACCAAAAAATATATATCATCAATAATAATGAACCAAAACAGGATACCGTTAAAGGAAAAGAACTTTGAATTCCCTCATAATATTTATGCCACATAGAAATAAATGTTCCCGCAAACGATACCAAAAGGAGTAAAGGTAGATTTTCTGACGTTCTTACACGTTTAAAAATCACAAAAATGGTCAAAAAAACTGGAAATGGTAGACACGACAACAATGGGGCAATTAAGACCAAAAAATGGCCTTCAATGGCAAACAATAAAAATATTGATATAGATAATAAAACCGCTGATAAGACAAATGCTGGGATAATAAATATAGATTTAAGTCTAGTATTTTTCATTACTTAATAATATATAAGAATAGACAGTAAATAATTTTAATAAGTAAGCTTTAAATTCATCTGTTTTTTTCGTTCTTTAAGTGCTTTCTCTTTCTTTTGGTACTCATTTGGAGGGCTTTCATCTCTTAGTTTTTTTGCGAAAGTTTTAAGTTCTTTTATCTTTTTTTCGGGGCACCAGACTCTTAAGAGACTATATCCTCGTAATCTTTGTCGTTCTTTATAATTTTTTTGATTGCTATAATTAGTCATTAGTATATCCAGTTTTATTTATTTCCTCAGGCACTAGGATACGATAGATTAGTATATTTTTGTGAAGATTTTAACTGGAAGTCAATGTTTATTGGCTTTTTATTATTTTTTAAAAACACTTCTCTTTCTCGGAAATCATATTATTGAGTCAAGAAATCTTGCTGACCTATTTTCAATTGCTGATGCTACAGCCTCCATTTGATTTGGTTGCGACATGACTTGAATCTGTAATTCTGCTTCACGTCTTAAAGATTCTTTTTCAGAATCATTCCACGAGCTATAAAAAAGTTTTTTTATAGCTCTTATAGCATCGGGTGATTTTTCTGCGATGGTTTTTGCTAATGCACGGGACGACTCTAATGGATCCTTTTTTAATGCAGTTACGAGTTCTAATGCTATTGCCTCAGATCCATCAAAAACCTTTCCTGTTATAGCTAATTCAAGAGCTTTATCAATAGAAGTTAAATATGGAATGGTATTTGTAATTGACATATCGGGAATAATTCCCCACTTTATTTCCATAATAGAAAACTGTGTATCATCTCTTGCGTAACGAATATCTGCACCAAGTGCAATTTGAAATCCCCCTCCAAAAACTGCTCCATGCAATGCAGCAATAACCGGAACAGGAATCTCACGCCAGACATAAGCAGCACTTTGATAAAAGTTTGCAATTGACCCTTTTCTAGGTTGCATTCTATTTTCACTAGCTTCGTTAATACCCTTTCCGCCAAAAGAAGTAATATCAATTCCAGCACAAAAACTATTGCCAGCCCCATTCAAAATAACAGCACGTAATGAATTATCTTTTACTAAATTTTCACCTACGGAGATAATCGCCTCAAACATATCGCTGTCTAAAGCATTATGCTTATCTGGCCGATTTAATGTTACTTCAGCTATATGATTTGCAATGTTAATTGTTACACGATCTGACATATATACCTCTCTCCAAAATTCTGGTGATGAATGTGTTCTTATTTTTAAATGATTCTATGAAAGAAATCATCAATTTACACAAAATTCCCTAATTAAGCCGAAGTGCATAACTCCATCCAATCTCTGCAAGAGGCGCAACAGCTCTACTAACAACTCTAGCATGAGAACTCGAAGCAGTTCCATCTCTAACTCGTCCTGCAATACCTTGTAGAATTGCAGCAATACGAAAAAAATTATACGCTGAATAAAAATCCCTATTAGAAATTCCATTCGTTCTGCCTGTCCGAGAACAATATTGATCAACATATTCATCTTCAGAAGGAATGCCCAAGGATTTAAGATCTTTTCCATGAAACCCTGTAGAACCAATACCTAGATCTGGCATCTGCCATGAGAGTAAATTATATGTAAAATCGCCTATTGGGTGCCCAATAGTTGAAAGTTCCCAGTCCAAAACTGCTATTACACGAGATTCTGTAGGATGAATAATCAAATTATCAAGTTTGTAATCGCCATGGACAACACTTGAGGACTCATCATGAGGAACGTTCTTAGGCAACCAAGCCATAAGTTTTTCCATTGCCTCAATTTTCTCGATTTCGGAGGCCCTATATTGACGAGACCATCGAGAAATTTGTCGTTCAAAATAATTACCCGGTTTACCATAATTTGAAAGGCCAATTTTTTTGTAGTCGAAATTATGCAACTGAGCAATAGTTTTGTTTGCATGATCATAAATGGCTTTTCTTTCTTCTGGCTGACAATTGGGTAAATCATTATCCCAAAAAATACGCCCTTCAATATATTCCATTACATAAAACATAGTGCCAATTACTGCCTCGTCTTCACATAGAATATATGGACGCGGTACAGGGTAATGAGCAGCATATAATGCGCTAATAACCTTAAATTCTCTATCTACCGCATGAGCAGAGCTCAGTAGTTTTCCAGGAGGTTTACGGCGTAATACATAGCTAGCATCTGGTGTTTCAATAAAATATGTCGGATTTGATTGGCCGCCTTTAAACTGATGAACAGATATTGGTCCTTTATAATCATCCATATGTGATGATAAATATTCACCCAATCGATCATAATCGAACTGAAGTGATTCTCTAACCTCTTGAATTCCTCCAAATTGTGATCGTCGTTTACTCATCGTTAAGAAGTACCGGTTAATAGTTTAATCAAGAAAAAAATCTGGCATTAATTCTTTTTTCGGATTAATCGCATACGATGCTAGATCGGCGATACCTTCTTGCTGAAGAACTTCTTCGTCAATACAAAATCTTCCAGAAAACTCAGTACTTGGCTTAGTTAAAATATAATGTGCCGCATCAGCCATAATTTCTGGTTTACGTGTATGTTGAATCATCTCATCCCCGCCTAATAAATTTTTCACTGCGGCTGTGGCTATCGCTGTCTTAGGCCATAAAGCATTCACAGCTATGCCCTTTTTCTTGAACTCCTCAGCCATACCTAATACACACATACTCATTCCATATTTAGCAATCGTATAAGCGCAATGAGCTGCGAACCACTTCGGAACCATATTTAAAGGAGGTGATAAATTAAGAATATGTGGATTATCAGCTTCAAGTAGAAATGGAATACAAGTTTTTGAAACAAGGTAAGTTCCACGCGTATTAACTTGCTGCATAAGATCATATCGACGCATCTTTGTTTGTGTGGTTGAAGTTAGTGAAATAGCGCTTGCATTATTAATGCAAATATCCACCCCTCCAAATTCTTTCACTCCAGCATCTACTGCCGATTCTACTTGCTCTTCAAATCTAATATCACACATTACAGGAAGCGCGCTTCCTCCAGCTTCAATGATTTCTTCTGCGGCAGAATAGATTGTTCCAGGGAGCTTAGGATGTACCTCTGTTGTCTTTGCTGCAATAATTATGTTAGCACCGTCTCTGGCTGCTCGTTTTGCTATAGCAAGACCAATACCGCGACTAGCTCCGGTTATGAAAAGTGTTTTCCCATTTAAATTTTCCATTGATAAATTCCTTTGTTATAAATTTCTATTTAACAGTCTAAATTCATTTGTTTTTTTTCTCATCTTTGTCGATTTCTGACCACACATCTTCTATGTACACTCTTATCTTAAGAGCCTCTTCCCAACGGTTGGATAATTCTTCTTGGTTTTTATCAGTAATGGCGTAAGGTCTAGGGCCTAACTCACATAAAAATACTAACTCTGCTTGATCATTGTTTCTTTCTCGCCACAGGGTTATACCTTCTCTCCACCAATCTTGAAACTGATCCACCCATTCTTGATGTTGCGGAAAATCAATTGCTATCTGGATCTGCTCTCTATTTGCCACTCTCCCCTGAAAACAATCTGATCTCTCAAGAATCTTGTGTATAAATTTTCTATCTCTCTCTACCAACGGCAATCGAAGTTCACGATCAACCACAAAATGCGAAAGATCAGCACATAGACGCATCTCGGGAATAAGATCAATTAATTGCAGTGTAAAATAAAGATCATTCAATAAACTGTCTCTATGAGTTTCAAAAAGAAGAGGGATATTCAAATCATCTGCTTCCTGCATCCATTGAGTTACATTGGTTACTGCATCCTGAGGTTGTATAGGCATAACACCACTAATTACGTTCACCATACAAGCATTTAAATCTTTAGAAAATTCGAGCATCGGGAGAAGGTGTTCTGGTTTTGAAGGAAAAACGTTAACCATGCAGCCTAAATTAAACTCCTCAAACAGTGCTTTGGTTTTTCTAAATTCATCAAGCTCATGAATGCCTAGATCGAGACATACCCCATCAAAACCAGCTCTGCTTATTTTTTGGAAATTTTCTCTTATCGGTAACTCTGGTTTATTAGGAATGCGTTGCTCCATAGCCCAAAGTGACTGATAAAATTTAAGATTTTGCATATTACATGCCTAAGATTTTAAAAGGACGTGAGAAAAGACGCGGCGTTTCCGCCGCTGGTTTCAGCTTTCCTAGCAGCTATCAAGTATTCTTTTCCACTAGGAGCATACTCATGTTCACCATGGTTAAAGGCGATTCTTGTTACACGATTTTTGTGAAATATCTTTAATTGGGGTGCAAAAGGTATTACATTTTCTGAGCTATCGCCAAACAGTTCTCGATGTTTTTTTGGTAAACGATACCATGGAGTGGTCATATCATAATGATGGGCATTATGAAAACCAAAATTCAAAGTTAACCAATTAACTACTTCTAAATCAAAAGAATGGGGATTACTAAATGTATGCTCCTGTTCCCAAACATATTGGCCTTTTCTTGGGGGAATTTTACTACTAAAAAGGGTTAAATTATATCCGTAATCGTGCTGAATTGAGTCCATAAAACGTAAAACAGTCAATAATAATATATAAGAAAAAGTATAAAACATTGCAACCTTTGGCAAGAAGATCATTAACAACACAAAAAGAGGGAGT
>UINC01001153.1_pt1 | contig 27810 bp, 22 predicted proteins | sample 5385821 | NCBI WGS metagenome assembly UINC01 (sample SAMEA4666929, study PRJEB26691) | marine metagenome | isolation source: Pacific Ocean | place: Pacific Ocean | collected 2011-10-13 | reverse complement strand
TAACCGGTCAATCTGCGTTATCAAAATTCCGTTTAAGCAAACTTCTTGCGTCGATAAAAAAACGTGATCCACATATTCAGTCCATTCAAGCAGGCTATATTTATGTTGCTAAATTAGCTTCCCAACTATCCAGTGAGGATAAACGTAAACTAGAAGCCTTACTCTTATCCGGAGAAAGCCCTGCTGTCTTAGTTGAGTCGGCACAAAAACTCGTTGTTATACCTCGATTGGGTACCATCTCGCCTTGGTCTAGTAAGGCAACAGACATTGTGCATGCATGCGGTTTAACATCCATTGAGAGAATTGAACGGGGTATATGCTATGCCGTTATGAGTGAGCAAAACATATCCGATGAAGCGCTTTATGAGGTCGGCTCTGAATTACATGATCGGATGACGGAAAGTCTTCTCACGAATAACCAGTGTGTCGATGTTTTGTTCGAGACGCATTCACCGAAAGAGTTATCCTCAATTTTAATATCCAAAAATGCTATGACATCACTTCATAAAGCAAACGAGGATTTAGGTTTAGCCCTTTCTACTGACGAAATCGAGTATCTTCATGAGTATTATCTGCGGCTTGAACGTAACCCGACTGACGTAGAACTCATGATGTTTGCTCAGGCAAATTCTGAACACTGTCGCCATAAAACTTTTCGAGCTGACTGGGTTATTGATGGTGAAGCTCAAGAAGAAAAATTATTTGACATGATTAAGAGCACCACTCATCTGAGCCCGGAAGGGATTATTTCAGCTTATTCTGACAATGCAGCCGTTATCGAAGGTTTTAAAGGTAAACGTTTACTACCCTCTACCCAGGAACGTCGTTTTGATTACAGCGAAGAACCAATTCAAATTCTTATGAAGGTTGAGACACATAATCACCCGACAGCTATTTCACCATTTCAGGGTGCATCCACTGGATCGGGAGGCGAGATACGTGATGAAGGGGCGACTGGCCTTGGCGCAAAACCAAAAGCAGGATTAACCGGGTTTACGGTCTCTCATTTACGGATTCCGGAATATTCACAACCTTGGGAACAACCTTTCGGCCACTCAAATCGAATATCCACTCCGCTAGAGATTATGCTTGAGGGGCCCATTGGTGGAGCTGCATTTAATAACGAGTTTGGTCGGCCAAATTTATTAGGTTATTTTCGAACTTACGAAGCCAAGCTCCCTTTTTTACCCGACAATGAGATTCGCGGCTATCACAAGCCAATTATGATTGCCGGAGGCTTGGGGAATATCAGAGCTGAACATGCGTTGAAGATTGAGGTTGCTGTAGGAGCAAATATTATTGTTATTGGCGGACCCGCCATGCTTATCGGTTTAGGTGGTGGCGCAGCTTCGAGTCTTGCTAGCGGAACCAGTAGTGAAGATCTTGATTATGCCTCAGTACAACGCGGTAATCCTGAAATTCAAAGACGCGCTCAAGAAGTTATTGATCGATGCTCAGCGATGGGTCTAGAGAGTCCAATTACCCTGATTCATGATGTCGGCGCAGGCGGACTATCAAATGCTGTTCCTGAAGCGGTTGATCATAGTAAACGCGGTGCTGAAATTGAACTTCGAGATGTGCCCAACGCAGAATTAGGTATGTCACCCATGGAGATATGGTGTAACGAAGCTCAGGAGCGATACGTGCTTATCATTCCTGAAGATCGGACGGATGAGTTCGTATCAATTTGTGATCGTGAGCGTTGTCCTTTCGCCATTATTGGAAAATTATCTGATGATGGCGATATTAGAGTGAATGATAGTCATTTTGATAATAAAGCTGTTGATATTCCCATGGAGTTATTATTTGGCAAACCCCCTAAGATGATAAGAGAGGTGACTCGGGTTGAAAGTAAATTTTCTGATTTAGATTTAACAGGTATCGATCTAGAACACTCTATTTTTCAAATTCTAAAGTTTCCTGCCGTCTCTAATAAAACATTTTTAATACATATTGGTGATCGAACGGTTGGTGGTTTGTGTGTGCGAGACCAAATGGTAGGGCCTTGGCAGACACCAGTGAGTGATGTTGCTATTACAGCAACATCCTACGAATCTGTTACTGGAGAGGCAATGGCAATGGGCGAACGTACACCTTTAGCTATTGTCAACGCTGCTGCCTCTGGAAGAATGGCGGTCGGTGAAGCGATAACAAATATAGCGGCGGCATCAATTACTGATATTCGTAAGGTACGATTATCTGCAAACTGGATGGCCGCCATAGGTCATCCTGGAGAGGATGCTAATCTTTTTGACACTGTAAAGGCCGTTTCTGAGCTTTGTCGATCACTTGGGATCGCCATTCCAGTAGGTAAGGATTCGCTCTCGATGCAAACCCAGTGGGAGCAAGAAGGAAAAGAATATAAAGTTATTGCCCCTGTGTCATTGATTGTTTCCGCATTTGCCCCCGTTACTAATGTGCGACAGCATCTAACACCGCAATTACAACGTATTAATGAAGGTAGCCAACTCTTGTTGCTGGATCTCGGGGAGGGGGTTAATCGTCTCGGAGGTTCTTGTTTATCACAAGTTTATGGGTTGTCTGGCGGCAACGTTCCAGATATTAACTCACCCAAGTTATTAAACGACTTCTTTTCTTTAATACAGACATTATCAAACAAAGGTTTATTACTTTCATATCATGACCGATCAGATGGTGGTTTATTTGTGTCAGTGGCTGAAATGATGTTTGCCGGTCACATGGGCGTCTCTATGCAATTACATGGATCCAATGAAGATATTCTCAGTCTACTCTTTAATGAGGAACTTGGAGCTATTATTCAGATAGCTGATTCAAAACTAGCAGAGGTAAAAAATATCATTGATGAATTTGGAATAAGCTGGCTTCATATTGGGAATGTTGAAGCCGATGAACAACTTTCTATCTCTCGTGATAATGAAATCATCTTACAAATCGATCGGGTAAAACTTCAGCAAGCTTGGTCAGAAACAACTTTTCATATGCAGTCTTTACGTGATAATCCTGTTACTGCCAAAGAAGAATTCGATCGTATTCTAGATACGGATGATCCAGGGTTAAATAGCCAGCTAACTTTTAACATTCCCACGGAAAACTCTTTTCCCAGAATTGGGGGAAAGAAACCAAAAGTAGCCATTCTTAGAGAGCAAGGAGTGAATAGCCATTTTGAGATGGCTGCTGCATTTATAAGAGCAGGTTTTGATGCATTTGATGTTCATATGAGTGATCTTTTGGAAGATCGAGATAATCTGAATGAATATGATGGCTTTGCTGCTTGCGGAGGCTTTTCATTTGGCGACGTCCTAGGCGCAGGCGGAGGCTGGGCTAAATCCATTCTCTATCATTCTATACTTCGTGATCAATTTGTTAGTTTTTTTGAGCGTAGCAACTCATTTGCTTTAGGGGTATGTAATGGGTGTCAGATGCTCTCTCATTTGAAAGAATTAATTCCCGGAGCTGAACATTGGCCTCAATTTTTACGCAATAGATCTGAACAGTTTGAAGCAAGATTTAATCTTGTTGAGATACAAAATAGCCAGTCGTTATTTTTAAGTGGTATGGCAGGATCACGGATTCCAATTGCTACATCACATGGTGAGGGAAGAGTAAAATTTGAAAACGATGATATAAAATCGCTCGCTAATCCACTGGTAACACTGAAATATGTAGATAATTACGGCAGACCTGCTCAAACATATCCTGAAAATCCCAATGGATCCATAGATGGTATATGCGGTTTAACCACTATCGATGGTAGAGTAACCATTATGATGCCTCACCCAGAGAGGGTCGTTCGTACAACGCAGAATTCGTGGCATCCTAAGGACTGGGAAGATAATGGTCCTTGGATCAATATCTTTCTTAATGCAAGAAAATTTATTAAGTAGTACCGAGTATTATTCTTGTAAAACCTCACTAACCAATTCATTGATTTTTGCAATACCTTGCTTGAGGTAAACCTCTGGAAGAGCCGAGCTGCATCTAAAATGCTGGTCAAGGCCAAAGCAACTTCCCGGTACGACAAGTGTGCTTTTATCGGTTACCAGTCGATCAGCGAAAGTGAGCGAGTCGATAGGCAAATCATATCGCACAACACACATTGCTGATGCTTCTGGCGGGACCACGGAATATATATTCTTATGAGGTTCTAATTCTTGCATTAAAATATCAAATCCCGTGTTAATCAGTTGTCGAGCTCGTTGTGTTAATTTGGGTCTTACTTCGTCGGATAGAGCAATATTAGCGATATCATTTCCCAGCATTGTAGCGCTGATAGTGGCGTACTCGTGCCTGAGAGTCAGTTCAGCAATTTTTGCTTTGGGTGCGATTAGCCAGCCAATTCTAAGCCCGGGCAAACCATATGCTTTACTCATACTGTTGATGGCAATAACACGTTCATAGCGGTTCCAAAGCGTGGGTGTTGGATCCCTACCATCACGTTCAGTTCCTGCGTAAACTTCATCAGAAATGATCCAAGCTCCGACTTTGTCAGCTGCAGCGATGACCGCATCAATTTCTTCTTTAGTCAGGATATGACCAGTCGGATTATGGGGGTTAATGATGCTAATAAGTCGTGTTGACGAAGTCACCTTGTTATTGAGGTCACTAATATCAAGAGCCCAGTTATCTTTTTCGACTAATTTAACAAAATTAACTTTTATTCCCCTATTAAGCGCGTTGCCTGACAGCTGTAGATAGCTTGGTTGAAGCGTGACAACTTCATCACCATCCCCAAGTAATGTTGCCGCGACTAAATGGTTTGCTTCCGATGCACCGATTGTAACCAAAACATTATCTTCGTTTGCTTCGGGATAAAGAGCAGCTATTTTCCTTCTTAATTCGATTTTTCCGTTAACTTCAGGGTAGTCCATAACGGTGTCGCCTAGCGCCTCAATCTCTATATCGGCAAGCTCAAGAAGATCTCCTAATCTAAGTGGGTGAACACCACTTTCAGAGTAATTAAACGTAACATTCTGTTCATGTTTCGCTAGATAACTTTCAAGTTGAAAGGGATGAAATTTGTAAAAATCATCCGATTGATATTTCATTTGTTTCCTTAAGGATTATTGTCTATTGCAAATTCTAGTATGAATTCAAGATAAATACCTTAAAAAAGAGAGTTAAATACTAAGTGTTTAATTTTTTGTATTTTATGCGACTTGGATTAGCGTTATCACCTAAACGTTTTTTTCGGTCCTCTTCATATTCTGTATAGTTACCAGTAAACCAGACAACTTGGCTGTCACCTTCGAAGGCCAGGATATGCGTAGCAATACGATCTAAGAACCAACGATCATGAGAAATAACAATAGCTGAACCAGGAAATTCTAAAAGTGCTAATTCAAGTGCACGCAGGGTTTCAACATCTAGGTCGTTCGTGGGTTCATCAAGAAGTAAGAGGTTACCGCCAGACTTTAACATTTTAGCAAGGTGAATGCGGTTTCGTTCTCCACCCGATAGTAATCCAATTTGTTTTTGCTGTTCACTACCGCGAAAGTTAAAACGACCAACATATGCTCTCGATGGGCTTTTATATTTTCCAACAGTAATGATATCTTGCCCGTCAGAAATTTCTTCCCAGACAGTTTTTTTATCATCTAAATCATCTCTTGATTGATCAACGCTAGCGAGAACAACAGTTTCTCCTAGTTTTATAGTGCCTTGATCTATACTTTCTATACCATTAATCATTCGAAATAGCGTTGTTTTACCTGCCCCATTTGGCCCGATTATTCCTATAATCCCACCCGGAGGTAAATCAAAACTTAATGAGTCTATTAAGAGCGTCTCTCCAAATGCTTTACGCACATTGTTAATTGTTAGCACTATGTCTCCCAATCTGGGTCCTGGGGGGATAAAGATTTCATTAGTTTCATTCCGTTGTTGATATTTTTCGGATGATAATTCTGCAAATTGTTTGAGGCGCGCTTTTGATTTGGCTTGCCTTGCTTTTGGATTTTGTCTAACCCATTCAAGTTCTGCTTGTATGGTTTTTTGTCGTGCTTTTTCTGTTGCTGCCTCTTGAGATAGTCGTCGTTCTTTTTGCTCAAGCCATGAAGAGTAATTTCCCTCCCAAGGTATACCAAAACCACGATCGAGTTCTAAAATCCAACCCGCCACATTGTCCAGAAAGTATCGGTCATGAGTTACGGCGATGACGGTGCCAGCATAGTCTTCAAGAAATCTTTCCAGCCAGGCGACTGATTCAGCATCAAGATGATTTGTTGGTTCATCAAGTAATAACATATCAGGTTCTGAAAGCAGTAGACGGCATAACGCAATTCTTCTTTTTTCACCACCTGATAAATTTTTTACTTCTGCATCCCAAGGCGGGAGTCTGAGTGCGTCAGCGGCGATATCAAGTTTTCGATCAAGTTCCCAGCCTCCCTTAGTATCGATAGCGTCTTGCAGTTTTCCTTGCTCTTCTAGGAGGGCATTCATTTCATCATCAGACATGGGCTCACCAAATTGCATACTGATTTCATTGAATCGTTCTAGAAGTTTTATACTTTCTATAAGCCCTTCTTCAACGTTACCTCTAACGTCTTTTGTTTCGTTCAATTTTGGTTCTTGGGGTAGGTAGCCAATGTTAATTCCAGGTTGAGGCCTTGCTTCGCCATCAAACTCTTTATCAATTCCTGCCATAATCTTGAGTAATGTTGATTTGCCTGAGCCATTAAGACCGAGAACACCAATTTTAGCGCCTGGAAAAAAGGATAGAGAAATATCTCGTATAATAAATTTTTTTGGCGGCACCATTTTTGCCACACGATTCATGGTATAGATATATTGGGCCATGTTTTCTCACTCGGTAAAAAATGCATTATCGGGTATGCTGAATGAATAGAAAACTATTAATTATTAATAAGTAGGGCAATTGTGAAAAATAAACCAGTTTATGTTTATAAAGGAGAGGCTCTAGCAAGTTATAATTTTGGTGAGGATCATCCATTTGGCCCGGATCGTCATCATGCTTTTCATGCAGAACTTGAGGCCGCCAAGTTAGGCTCATCTATTCATTACGCTTCTCCTAAGAAAGCAGCTGTTGATCAGCTTGTGCTATTTCATACGGTTGATTATGTTGATTTTGTATCAACAGTATCTGATCAACATACAGGTTATTTAGATCAGGGAGATACACCGATCTTTCCCGGTGTTTTTGAAGCTGCCTCATATGTAGTAGGCACCACTTTAGCTGCTGTGGATGTTTTAATGCATGGAGATGCAGATCGTGCATTTATTCCAATAGCAGGCATGCATCATGCCGCACGAGATAAGGCGGCTGGTTTTTGTGTATTTAATGATTGTGGTGTAGCCATTGAATATCTCCGTAAAAAATATCACATTCAACGAATTGCATACATTGATATTGATGCCCATCATGGTGATGGAGTTTTCTATGCCTTTGAGAATGACCCTGATTTGTTGTTTGCTGATATCCATCAAGATGGACAAACGCTCTACCCTGGAACGGGGAAAGCGGATGAACAAGGGAAAGGAATGGCAGAGGGGTCTAAACTCAATATTCCGATGGCTGCAGGTTCTAATGATTCAGATTTTAAGACCGTTTGGCCAAAAGTGATGGAGTTTCTTGATGTCGCTAAGCCCGAGTTCATTATTTTTCAGTGTGGCGCAGATAGCCTGTCCGGGGATCCCATTACACAACTTAATTACAGCAAAGAATCACATGCTCATGCATCGAGGGGATTAATCCAACTTGCCGAACAGTATTCTAAAGGACGAATTATTGCTACTGGAGGAGGAGGTTATAATATGAAAAATTTAGCTCGAGCTTGGACAGAAGTAGTAAAAGTATTTGTAGAAACTAACTGAGATAGCGTGTTTGCAGGAACAATCATGCGGTACAATACAGTATTTTTTTGATGCATGTTTACTAGATTATTTTAATGCAGGAGATAATTAACTAGTGTTTACAAAAATATTATCAACAGAAGAATTTGATCCAGATCTTTATGCGGCTGTTTCCAATGAAGCTTCTCGCCAAGAAGAACATATCGAACTTATTGCTTCTGAGAATTATGCAAGTCCAAGGGTTATGGAAATGCAGGGTTCTGTTTTGACTAATAAATATGCAGAAGGCTATCCTGGAAAGCGATATTATGGGGGTTGTGAAAATGTAGATATTGCTGAAGAGTTAGCTATAGAACGAGCTAAATCACTGTTTGATGCGCACTACGCAAATGTGCAACCCCATTCAGGATCACAAGCAAATGCTGCAGCCTGTATGGCGCTTCTTAAACCAGGCGACACTATACTTGGTATGAGTTTATCCGATGGCGGTCATTTAACACACGGATCAAATGTTAATTTTTCCGGGAAATTGTTTAATGCAATTCAATACGGTGTTGAAGCTGAAACAGGCCTTATAGATTATGATCAAGTTCAAGATCTGACCAAGAAGCATAATCCTAAATTAATAATCGCAGGATTTTCTGCACATTCTCGCATTGTTGATTGGGAACGATTCCGAAAAATTGCTGATACTGTTGGAGCTTATTTATTAGTAGATATGGCGCACGTAGCCGGACTAGTTGCCACCGGTCATTATCCAAATCCTATTCCACACGCCGATGTTGTTACGACGACGACGCACAAGACTCTTCGTGGCCCAAGGGGAGGGCTTATCCTTGCTAGAGAAAATGAGGATTTAACGAAGAAATTTAATTCACTGGTTTTTCCGGGAACTCAAGGGGGACCACTAATGCATGTTATTGCTGCAAAAGCAATGGCATTTAAGGAAGCAGCAAGCCCAGAATTTAAGATGTATCAATCAAAAGTTATAGAAAATGCTCAGATGATGGCACAGATATTTTCCGAGAAGGAATATGTTGTGGTATCTGGCGGAACAGATAATCATTTGATTCTGCTTAGTCTGATTGATAAAGGTATAACGGGAAAAGATGCTGATGCCGCCTTGGGCCGTGCTAACATTACAGTTAATAAGAATACTGTGCCAAATGATCCTTGTTCACCTTTTGTAACTAGTGGTTTACGTCTTGGAACACCAGCGATTACAACTCGTGGTTTTGATATTCATGAGGTCCGTTTACTGACTGATTGGATAGTTAGCATTCTAGATGATATTAATAATGAAGTGACCATCCAGAATGTACAAAAGGAAGTTCTACAGTTATGTAAGAAATTTCCGGTTTATGTGTGAATAACAAATTTTTTGTGGTAATAAAACTTTATGCACTGTCCATTTTGTAATCATGAAGAAACTAAAGTGATCGACTCTCGATTGGCTGGCGAAGGTCAGCAGGTACGTAGACGGCGAGAATGTTTAGATTGCAATGAACGTTTTACAACATTCGAGAGTGCTGAATTAGTTATGCCAAGAGTAGTAAAGAATGATGATCGCCGTGAGCCTTTTGATGAACAGAAGATGCGAGCCAGTATGCATCGAGCTCTTGAAAAGAGACCAGTATCTTCGGATGATTTTGAAAAGGTAATTTTCAGATTAGTTCATAAACTTCAAACTTTAGGTGAGCGTGAAATACCCTCTCTTATGGTTGGCGATTTAGTTATGGATGAATTGAAAAATCTTGATGAAGTAGCTTATGTAAGGTTCGCATCAGTTTATCGAAGATTTCAGGATATCACAGAATTTCAAGAAGAAATAAAGCGCTTGAAAAAAAACTCAATCTCAGAAATTAGCCGAGAACAAATGTCTTTACTGCCTGATATCTTAGATAAGAAATAATTAATGGTGGAGTCTAATCCAGGATAATTTATGCCAGAGTTTTCAGAAAGAGATTGTCTTTATATGTCTCAAGCATTACGAGTAGCATTGAATGGAGTATACACTGCCAGTCCTAACCCATGTGTTGGATGTATTATTGTTGCAGAAAATAAGGTAATTGGAGAGGGTTGGCATGCAGCTGCCGGTAAAGCGCATGCAGAAATTAATGCGTTGAAGATGGCCGGCGATAAGGCAAAAGGAGCTTCTGCTTATGTTACTCTCGAGCCATGCTCTCATGAAGGAAGAACAGGTCCATGTAGCAAAGCATTTATCAAGGCGGGGATAACTTCGGTAATTACTGCAATGCAAGATCCTTTTGACGAGGTATCTGGAAAAGGTATTGAAGAAATGCGTGCTGCAGGAATAAAAGTCAAGGTAGGATTGTTTGAAGAAGAGGCAAGGAAAATAAATAGGGGTTACCTCTCCCGCATAGAACGAAATCGTCCGTTTGTCAGGCTAAAGGTGGCAGCAAGTATGGATGGTGCTACAGCAATGAAAAGCGGGGAGAGTGAGTGGATTACTGGAATAGAAGCAAGACGTGATGTGCAGAAATTACGGGCATCTTCAGATGCTATTTTAACTGGCGTTGGTACAATTTTAGACGATAATCCACTGATGAATTTAAGAGATACTTCTTATACAGATAAACAACCTCTCCGTATTATTTTAGATAGTTATTTAAGAACACCTGAAGATGCAAAAATTTTTAGATCTGAGGGTTCTACAACTATTTTTTGTCTTGAGGACAAGGATCGCTCTAAATACAACAATAAAACAGTGTCGATTATAAAAGTTGCCGAAAAAAACAAAAAAGTTGATCTTTTTGCAGTGCTAAACAGTTTGGCAAATAAAGGTATTAACAATCTATTAGTAGAGGCAGGATCTAATATTTCAGGTAGTTTTCTTGATGAAAATCTTATAGATGAGCTTGTGATTTACCAATCACCTCATATTATGGGAAGTGAGATTAGAACAATGTTTAATACACCAAAATGGAAAAAGCTAGGAGATCGTCAATTTCTTGATATTCACGATACTAGGGTTGTAGGGAAAGATATTCGTATTACAGCCTGTCCTATAATAAAGTAGTAACTTAATAGTAAGGCAGGGTTCTAAAATGTTTACCGGTATTATCAAAGCAGTTGGCGTAGTTACAGATATTACATCGAAGGCAGGTGATATCTGTATGAGTATTCGGTCCCCAAAACCTTCTTACAGAGATATTAGATTAGGTGAGAGTATTGCTGTAAATGGAGTTTGCCTGACCGCAGTCACTGTAAGTAAAAATGGCTTTAATGTTGATATATCCCGAGAAACTCTAACTACTACAACTCTTTGCTCATTAAAGGTAGGTAGTCACGTGAATATAGAGCCGGCTTTAACTGTTGGTGATAGCATGAGTGGGCATTTTGTTACTGGCCACGTGGATTGTATTGGTAAGGTTATTCTGAAAAAACCCGATGCACGATCAACTTATCTAAGAATTTCCTTTCCTAGTCGTTTTTTAAAGTACATTGCTCCGAAGGGATCAATATGTATCGATGGCGTTAGTCTTACTGTTAACGAAGTTTCCGGAAATGAATTTACTGTTAATATAATACCGCACACGACAGATGTTACAATCTTAGATGGGTATCAGGTAGGAACAGAAGTTAATATAGAAATTGACCTTATCGCAAGATATCTTGAGCGTTTTACATCAGATGAGAAGAGTAACACCACTTCTAAGGAATTTTTGAAGGTTCATGGTTATGGCTGAAAATACAGTATTACATCCAAAAGCATCAAATTTCGGGTTTTCTGATATTGAAGACATTGTAAGCGATATTCGCGATGGAAAAATGGTGATTATGGTTGATGATGAAAGTCGCGAGAATGAAGGGGATTTGATTATGGCGGCGGAAAAAATCCGCCCCAAAGATATCAATTACATGGCGCGTTATGGGCGAGGGTTAATTTGTCTAACGTTAACACGAGAACGATGCGCCCAACTTCGTTTGCCATTGATGGTGGAGGAAACTGATCAGCGTTATTCGACTAATTTTACTATTTCAATCGAGGCCGTTGAAGGAATTACTACCGGTATTTCAGCTCATGATCGCGCTAAAACTGTCCAAGCGGCAGTAGCACCGGACGCTAAACCAGAACATTTAAGTCAACCGGGACATATTTTTCCAATTATGGCGCAACCAGGAGGTGTATTAACTCGAGCAGGTCATACAGAAGCAGGATGTGATCTAGCAAGATTAGCAGGATGCGAGCCCGCAGCAGCTATTGTAGAAATATTAAATGATGATGGAAGCATGGCACGTCGCTCTGATTTAGAAAATTTTTCAAGAAAGCGAAATATTAAAATAGGAACTATCGCTGATCTTATTCGATATCGTTTGCAAAAAGAAAGGTTTGTTGAACGTATTGCAGAAAAAAAGGTTAATACTTTAAATGGTGAATTTACCTTATATTGCTACGATGATCATATTAATTTCTGTGTACATGTTGCTCTTGTTAAAGGTGATATAAAAAAATGTTCTTCTCCATTAGTCAGGGTTCATATTCAAGATACACTTGGTGATGTTCTTGGCGTTAAAAATCAAGATTTGGGATGGCCAGTTAATAGTGCAATTAAGCGTATTTCTGAAGAAGAATTTGGTATTGTTATAATACTTAGAGAACAGGAGTCTTCTAGAGAACTAATGGATTCTGTTGAACATCTTTCATTTAGGAAAGATGAGCTTCAAGATCAGCGATCTGTTGAAGATAGTCTTCGGACTTATGGGGTTGGCGCTCAGATACTTCGGGATCTTGGGGTAAAAAAAATGAGAGTATTATCTGCGCCAAAACAGATGTATGCTATTTCAGGATTTGATCTTCAAATTACCGAATATGTCGAGGAATAGTGACAAAATAAAAATTAATCAATTATGGAAAAAATAAAAACAATAGAAGGTAATTTAGGGGCTCAAGATTTAAAATTCTCAATTGTAGCCTCGAGATTTAATGAATTTATTGTTCGATCCCTTATGGATGGCGCTCTTTCCTCTTTAAAGAGGCACGGCGCGAGTGATTCAGATATAGAAATTATTCGTGTCCCTGGTGCTTATGAAATACCAATAACTGTTAATAAAATTGCAGAATCCAAAAGAACAGATGGAATTATTGCTCTTGGTGTTGTCATAAGAGGTTCAACACCTCATTTTGAACACATTTCTAGAGAGTGTACCAGTGGTATCTCAGCTGTTATGAGACGCCATAATATTCCAATAGGATTTGGCATCTTAACAGTTGATACAATTGAACAGGCGATAGAGCGTTCTGGATCAAAGGCAGGCAATAAAGGTGAAGAGGCCGCGATTTCAGTGATTGAAATGATCAATCTACTACGTCGTCTTGACTGAACAGGACAGTTAACATTTATGAATCAAGCAGGATCGTCAAGCTATTCTGAAAGAAGCCGGGCGAGAGAGATGCTTGTTCAATCTCTATACCAGATGCAGTTGACTGATCATGGTAAAGATGAGCTTCTCTCTCAGTTTCAAGATCGTCCTGAATATAGCAAAATTGACCAGCAATACTTTGATGAGTTGTTAGTAAAAATCTATGACAATTGGTCTGATCTTCAAAAAAAACTGGAACAATATGTAGATATACCAATATCGCAAATGGATCCAGTTGAGTTGGCAATTTTGATCCTGGGTTACCAGGAACTTGAATCACAACTAGATATCCCATTTCGTGTCATCATTGATGAATCAATCAATTTGGCAAAAACTTTTGGGTCAGTAGATGGATTTAAATATATTAATGCTGTACTTGATCGAGTTGTGAAAAAAATAAGATCTTCAGAGCTACAATGAATAATAATAGAATGTCTCACGGTGGATGAATTTCAAATAATTAGCCGTTTTTTTGAGCGCTCCAATAAGGATAAGTCTGTTCAATTTGGGATTGGAGATGACGGCGCCATACTAAGCCCCGACCCCAATCGCCACCTTGTTTCGGTCATGGATACGCTAATAGAAGGAGTGCACTATCCTTCATCACTTTCTCCTAAAGATATTGGATATAGAGCTGTAGAAATTAACTTATCTGATTTGGCTGCTATGGGAGCTAGACCACGATGGATGTCCTTAGCTTTAACTATAAAAGAAGCAGATGAATCGTGGCTAACTAATTTTTCAGAGGGATTATTTATGTCAGCCGACCGATATTCTATGCCGCTGGTTGGAGGGGATACAACTAATGGAAAAATAGATGTCATTAGTATTCACCTAATAGGTGATATTAATCCTGATACCGCAATGACACGTTGCGGAGCTAAAGAAGATGATTTTATTTTTATTTCTGGATATCCTGGTGAGGCAGCAGCAGGTCTATATATCTTTGAAAATGATTCTTCAAGCCTTGATTATACTTACCTAAAAAGGAGATTTTGTAGGCCATCTGCAAGAATAGAGCTAGGTGAGAAGCTTTCTTCTATCGCTACTGCAGCAATAGATATCTCTGATGGCTTGTATGGTGATGCACAAAAAATGTTAAAAGCTAGTGGCTTAGGGGGATGTATCAATATTGATAAAATACCTATTTCAGCTTCACTGAAAAATTGTTTTGATGAAAAATATATTAAAAGATTTATTTTTAGTGGCGGTGATGATTATGAGCTACTGTTCTCGGCTAATCCAAACAAAAAATCTCTTATAGATAAGATAGCCAAGGAATTATGTATTCCCATTACATGTATCGGAAAAGTTTTATCTTGTGATAATATAACGTGCGAAGAAAATGGAAAGACAGTGGACATTGATGATTCTGGCTATATTCATTTTAAAAGCACCTAGTTCGCACGTAAGATCATGGTAGCTGATCATTTAAAAACTAAAGTTCTCAAGGATCCAATTCATTTCATTGCATTCGGTTTTGGGGTAGGTTTGTCTCCAATTTTCCCAGGTACTTTGGGGTCAATCATAGGTGTATTTTTCGCTTGGTTAGCTATACATTTATCCTTTGAAATACAACTAATAATTGCATTATTGTTGTTTTTGAGCGGTGTTTGGGTTTGCGGAGAAAGTCAAGAACGTCTTGGGGTTGATGATCATTCTGGAATAGTCTGGGATGAAATTACTGGTATCTATATCATCCTTATATTAATACCCGTATCTATATTTCATTGGATTATATGTTTTAGTCTTTTTCGATTATTTGATGTATGGAAACCATGGCCCATTCGAAGTGTCGAGAAATTATTGGGAGGCGGTTTAGGTATTATGTTAGATGATCTTTTGGCAGGATTTTATACATTCGCGATCATATACTTAAGTAATTGGCCTATAATTAATGATTTCATTAAGTTTTATCTGTAAAATACTGTAATTCATCGTTATTTTTTGAATTTTTTATGAGAATTTTTACTTTTTGTTCTGCATCTTTTAGAAAACTTTGACATGTTCGTGTTAACTTGACTCCTTCTTCAAACTTTTTCATAGCGGTTTCGAGTGGTAATTCACCCGCTTCAAGTTCGCCCACTATTTTTTCTAATTTACTTAATGATTTTTCGAGATTTAACGTATTTTTTTTTACCATGATATGCTTTTCATATTAATGATGTAGTTGTTTAAGAATTTTATATTATTAATGATTTTATCAAATATTGTTTCATTTTTTCTGAAAAAATCACTCAAATTTCTTTCTTCATTTTATTCTCTCTTCAGTTATTGAAATTATCCAATTATAATTGTGCAGCAATTGACAAAATACCAGTAAAATTCTCGTATCATGAGTGTAAGACTTAACTAATTTATAGTGTTTTGAAACAATTGTCTTGGGAATGATTGTATTCTTCCTGATATTATTATATTCGCACTGATTTCACTTGCAGAGAGATAAATGACAAAACGCTACGAAGCGGCTGATATCGAAGTTCTGAGTGGTCTTGAACCTGTTAGGCGTCGCCCGGGTATGTACACGGATACGACCAGACCTAACCATTTAATACACGAGGTTATCGATAATAGTGTTGATGAAGCGCTAGAAGGGCACTGCAAAAAGATTGAAGTCATTTTATACAAAGATGGTTCAATCAAAGTGAGCGATGATGGCCGAGGTATGCCTACTGATGATCATCCAGAAGAAAAAATTCCTGGTGCCGAGTTAATACTTACACGATTACATGCTGGAGCAAAATTTAATAAAGAAAACTATCAGTATTCTGGCGGATTACACGGGGTTGGAGTTTCAGTTGTTAATGCGCTCTCAAAAAATCTAGAAGTTTGGATTAAACGAGAAGGCAAAGAATTTAATTTAAGTTTTTCTAATGGCGAAAAACGAAGTGAGCTTGAAGAGGTTGGGAAAGTAGGCCTTACAAATACTGGAACAACTATTCAATTTTGGCCAGATCAGCAGTATTTCGATTCTATAAATATCTCTATTCCTAAGCTTAAGCACGTTTTAAAAGCAAAGGCAGTCTTATGTCCAGGGTTGACAGTAAAACTGAAAGTTGAAAAGCCAACAGAAAAACACCAATGGTTTTATTCCGGTGGTCTTGAGGAGTATCTGTTAGAGGCTATTGGAGGCATTGAGCGTATACCTCAAGAACCATTTAACGGTAGCATGGCTGGAGGAAATGAAAGCGTAGATTGGGCAATTACTTGGCAAACTAAAGAAGGCCAGGGAATCAATGAAAGTTATGTTAATCTGATACCTACTCCTCAAGGTGGCACACACGTTAACGGCTTACGTACTGGCCTAACAAATTCTATGAGAGAATTTTGTGAATTTAGAAATTTACTTCCAAGAGGAGTAAATCTTGCTCCAGAGGATATTTGGGATGGTCTGAATTATGTTCTTAGTGTAAAACTTGAAGATCCCCAATTCTCAGGTCAGACAAAGGAAAAATTATCATCTCGAGAATCAACCGCATTTGTTGCCGGAGTCATCAAAGATAGTTTTTCTTTGTGGTTAAATCAGCATCCAGAAACAGGAGATTTGATTGCTCAGCAAGCTATTCAAAAAGCACAAAAACGAATCAAAGAAACTAAAAAAGTAGTCAGAAAGAAGATTGTTTCTGGTCCGTCACTTCCAGGGAAATTGGCTGATTGCACATCACAAGATCCAGAAATTTGTGAAATTTTCCTTGTAGAGGGTGATTCTGCAGGAGGTTCAGCTAAACAAGCTCGTGACAGAAATACCCAAGCAATTATGCCTCTAAGAGGAAAAATACTTAATACATGGGAAGTTGAGACTGAAGATATTCTGTCATCCCAAGAAGTACATGACATTAGTATTGCGCTTGGTATAGATCCAAGTAGCAATGATATTAGTAATCTTAGATATCATAAAATTTGTATTCTTGCTGATGCAGATTCTGATGGGCTGCATATTGCAACTTTAATTTGTGCATTATTTTTACGTCATTTTAAAGAATTGGTGCTTTCTGGACATGTTTTTGTTGCTATGCCTCCTTTATATCGTATTGATGTTGGAAAGGAAGTTTTTTATGCACTTGACGAAAATGAAAGGAAAGGCATTCTTGATCGTATCGAAGCAGAGAAAGTGAAAGGGAAAGTTGCTGTCACTCGGTTCAAAGGGCTTGGTGAAATGAATCCCAAACAGTTGCGTGAAACTACGATGAATAAGGATACGCGACGATTAGTTCAACTAACTATAAGTCCAGGGGATAAGACAGAACAGCTAATGGATATGTTATTGGCAAAAAAAAGGGCCTCTGATCGTCGGGATTGGCTCGAAAATAAAGGAAATTTAGCGGAAATTTAATTATGCAAAATCAACTAAATCTTGAAGGTATTGAAAAACTTAAGTTAAAGGAATACACGGAAAAAGCGTATCTTAATTATTCCATGTATGTAATTCTTGATCGCGCGCTTCCACAGATAGGCGATGGTTTAAAGCCTGTCCAACGGAGAATTGTTTATGCGATGAGCGAGCTTGGGTTATCAGCTGGGCAGAAACCCAAAAAATCAGCTCGAACAGTAGGTGATGTAATTGGTAAGTTTCATCCGCACGGAGATTCCGCTTGTTATGAAGCAATGGTGTTAATGGCGCAGAGTTTTTCCTATCGATATCCGATTATAGATGGTCATGGTAATTGGGGTTCCACCGATGATCCTAAATCATTTGCTGCAATGCGTTATACCGAATCTCGGTTGATGCCCTATGCAAAATGTTTGCTACAAGAAACGAACGAAGGGACAGTTGACTGGATACCAAATTTTGATGGCACACTTGATGAGCCTGTTGTTTTGCCAGCTCGATTACCAAATATCATACTCAATGGAACAACTGGCATTGCTGTTGGTCTATCAACCGATGTTCCTCCGCATAATATAAATGAAGTGGCAAGCGCTCTAGTACATTTCATTGATAATCCAAAAGCAACTATCAGTCAATTAATGAAACACATTAAAGGCCCTGATTTTCCCACAGGGGGAGAATTAGTGTCTTCAAGAACTGAGATTAAAAATATTTATAAAATTGGTAATGGAACTTTACGACTTCGAGGATCGTACATTATGGAAGGTCACGATATTGTCATTAACTCATTACCTTATCAGATATCGGGTAATAAGATTTTAGAACAGATAGCAACACAAATGAGAAATAAAAAATTACCCCAGGTTGAGGATTTACGTGACGAGTCTGATCATGAGGAACCTATCAGATTGGTTATTACGCCGAAATCAAGGAAAGTCAATGTTGATGAGCTGATGTCCCATCTTTTTTCAACAACATCTCTTGAAAAAATTGTACGTATTAATATGAATATTATTAATTTAAAAGGTAAGCCTAAAACATATAGCCTAATTGAGCTGTTGCATGATTGGATTATTTTCCGAAAATCAATAGTTAAGAAACGCCTTAATTATCGATTGCAAATAGTTCTGGATCGTCTCCATATACTTGATGGATTGTTAATTGCCTTTATTAATATTGATGAAATTATCAAAATCATTCGAACTAAAGATGAACCCAAATCTGAAATTATTAAACGTTTCAGTTTATCTGATATACAAGCCGAAGCTATTCTTAATATCCGTCTCAGGAAGCTTGCTAAGCTCGAAGAAAATAAAATACATGGCGAACAGAAAGAGTTAAGTGAAGAAAAACTTAATTTGGAAAAGATCCTCAAAAGTACTACCAAGCTAAAAGCATTAGTTAAAGATGAAATTCTCAAAGATGCTGAAGAATATGGAGATAAACGGCGCACAAAGATAGTAGAGAGGGAAGCAGCTCAGGCTTTTGATGAGACTGAACTTGTTATAAAAGAACCAGTAACGATCGTATTATCACAACGTGGTTGGGCTCGATCAGCAAAAGGGCATGATATTGATCCAATATCATTAAATTATAAAGCAGGAGATATGTTTTTAGCTTCTGCTAGAGGTAGAAGTAATCAAATGGCGATGTTTATAGACAGTACAGGTCGAGTGTATAGTTTATTAGCACATATGTTGCCTTCAGCCCGCGGGCAAGGGGAACCACTATCTGGATATTTTAAACCACCTGATGGAGCAGAGTTTTGCGGAACTATGATCGGAGAGTCTTCAGACCGTTGGCTGCTCGCAAGTGATGCAGGTTATGGATTTATAGGTACCTTGGGAGATCTTGCTACTCGAAATAAGTCAGGGAAAGCCATTTTGCGAGTTCCAATGGGAGGAAAAGTCATCGTGCCTGCACCTGTCCCTGCTGGCTCAGGATGTTTAGTTGCGGCAGTAAGTTCGATAGGCCGCCTTCTTTTATTTAGCCTTGAAGATTTACCAGAATTGTCAAAAGGTAAAGGTAATAAATTGATCAATATTCCTACAAAAAAATACAAGGAAAACGAAGAAAAGATGCGAAGTATTGCAGTTCTTAGAGTTGGTGATAGCTTGTTGGTGCAAGCTAAAACAAGGACAATGACTCTAGATTGGAAAGATCTTGCTGAATATCAAGGTGAAAGAGCGTTAAGAGGTCGATTTCTTTCAAGAAACTACAGGAAAGTTGTGCATTTATCAGTAAAGGGTCAATCTTCTGAGTCAGAATGAGTTTTTTTGATGTAAACAATATTTTTGTTGCTTTAGTTATATAAAATGGGATGAGCGCAAGTTATGGGAAGTTATACTACAAATGAATTTCGTTCTGGATTACGTATTCTTATTGAAGGTGATCCCTGCGTTATAGTCGAGAATGAAGTTGTTAAGCCTGGCAAGGGCCAGGCCTTTAATCGTGTCAGAATAAAAAATCTTAAAACAGAAAAAACAGTTGAGAAAACATTTAAGTCAGGTGAGAGCGTTGAATCTGCAGATGTGATAGAGACAGAAATGCAATACCTTTATCACGACGGCGAGTTATGGCATTTTATGCAGCCAGATACTTTTGAACAGTATGCCGCAGATAATCAGTCTGTTGGGAGCGCGAAAAATTGGCTTAAAGAACAGGATCTTTGTCAGATTACTTTATGGAACAATGTCCCTCTTGTAGTGATTCCTCCAAATTTTGTTGAACTTGAGATTGTTAAAACGGACCCAGGTCTGCGAGGTGACACAGCAAGTGGAGGAGGTAAACCTGCATCTCTATCAACTGGAGCAGTAGTTAGGGTGCCATTATTTGTGGAAGAAGGGGAAATCATTCGTATTGATACGCGTACTGGCGAATATGTATCAAGAGTTAAGTAGATGTTATATGCGTAAAGATCTAGTTAGAGGGATTTTCTAACGGAAAATGTTGAGTGCTATTGATATTGCTTGCTTTTAAATCAATCATCATCAATCTATCTAAGCCTACTGCTACCCCAGAACATTCAGGTAAACCTGATTTCATTGCCGCTGCATATTGTGTATCAGGTGTTTTCGAAGTTAGTCCTCGAGACTTTCTGGTTAATTGATCGCTTTTAAAGCGTCTTTGTTGTTCTTTAAAATTTGTAAGTTCGGCATAACCGTTCGCTAGCTCTAAGGATCCAAAGAATACTTCAAATCTGTCTGCCACTTTGTCATTTTTTTGGCAAATTTTAGCCAACGCAGCCTGACTTGCGGGATAATGATAAATGATTGTAAGGCGGTCAGAAGGGATTTTTGGGGCAATACAATTAACCATTAAAAGATCAAGCCATTGATCGCGATCCATATTAAGCGATGTTGAAAGATTAAGATTTTCATTGGCTATCTTAGCCAATTTTTTAGTAGTTGTGGAAAGCGGATTTACTCCAAGAGTTTGAGAAAAAATTTCGTGATAGCTTAAAAAATTTGGATCAGAGATTGTACGAGAGGTTTTTATAATCATCTCAATAAATTCAACAGTTTCATTCATTATTTTAGTGAGATCGTAGTTTTTTCTATACCATTCAATTATTGTGAATTCAGGTTGGTGTCGAGAGCTATACTCGTTATCTCTGAACACTTTGCAAATTTGATAAATATCAGGAAATCCATCTGCAAGTAGACGTTTCATATTCAATTCTGGTGAAGAATGTAGGTGATATTTGTGATCATCTCCTGCTAAAGGAGAAACACTGATGCACTCTATGTTTGGATCTGTGACGTTACTATAGGACATTATAGGGGTATCAATCTCGAGGATATTTCGTTTCTCGAAAAATGCTCGAATTTTTTTTAAAATTGTCGCGCGACGATGAGCAACATCAATATTAGCGACTGGTTTCCAATTAACTGATTTATTAGTTGTTTTTTTCAATTTTTAAATGTGATTAATTCACCGATAGCGGTTCCCATAAATATCTTATCTCCTTTAGTGATACTTTTTAACTCACACGTATCTGGAGGAAGCAATAAAATTACTGTCGAGCCTAAATTAAACCACCCCAATAAATCACCTTTTTTGATGTTTTGATGACTATCTTTTGGTAACAAAATTTCTTCAATAGCGCCATTTCGACGGGGCCGTAATTCACCTGTCCAAGGTGTTGTGATGCTTCCAACATTTAGCGCGCCAACAAGTATCAGTATTACAGATCCTATTTCAGTTTGGAATTGGAGAAGTAGGCGTTCATTTCGAATAAATAATTTTGGTATTACGGAAATTGTTTCATTATTAACGCTGAATAAATTTCCGGGAAAATATTTTAGAGTTATAAGCTTTCCATCTATAGGCGCATGAACTCGATGATAGTTTTCTGGAGCCAGATAAATTGTAACGAAAGTTCCGTTAATGTATTTTTCAGCTTCATCAATATTTGTCATTAATAAATCATGAAGTCCGTAATTTTTTCCTTTCGCCTGAAAGAGTTGGTCACCATTAATTTTCCCTATCGAACTTATTTCTCCATCAGATGGTGAAATAAGTATTTTTTTTGATCCATCAATATGACGAAAAGCATGGTTTATGGTTCTAGTGAAGAATGCATTAAATGTTGTAAATCCATCGGGTATTTCTTCTACAATTTCATGGGTATTGACACCATAGAATTTAATGAATTGGATAATGAGGAAATTTTTTATGGATTTTTGTTTAATCCTAGCTATTTTATAGACGAGTAATGTTAACAAATGTTTAGGCAGACAGAATTGTATAAGAACAAATAATCTACTAAATAATGATTTAATGAACATAGATTTATTGTGAAAGAAAAACAACCGTTTTGCTAACAATTTTAAATTCTGATACGGCAATAATAGTTTTTATTTTCACGTCATAAGCCTTTTCGATAACAATTAATACTGTTTTCAGGAGAAAAGTTTGTTTTCTTTTTTTATGTATAAAGAAATTTATCATTTATATGTTCTAAACTAGAAAAAATATTCTAAATTTTCATCTTAATTAAAAGTCGTGTTACATTGATATTGTTATTTGAAAGCTTCATATTCTAATGGATTCAGCAGATACACAAGATTTATCTACCGTAGCTGGCATTGTTCAGAAAGTAACTGAGCAGTTCAAGCAATCATCAATCACCTATGCGCATGGTACAGATAACGCATATGATGAGGCGTGTTATCTTATTTTTGGAATATTGGATCTAGATCATAATAACCTTGAAAAAGCTCGTGAAAGAGAAGTTACTGTCAATGAAAGGAGTAAAATTGATAGATTTGTGTCAAAAAGAATCAAGAAAAAAATTCCTACAGCATATCTGCTTAATAAAGCCTGGTTCTGTGGGTTAAGATTTTATGTTGATGAGCGCGTCTTAATTCCTCGGTCACCAATCGCTGAGCTGATAAAGAATGAGTTTAAACCTTGGGTAAAAAACAATGGTTTTTTCAAAGCTGCGGATTTAGGCACTGGTAGCGGCTGTATAGCAATAGCTCTGGCAAAGATATTTCCTGAGATTCACATTGACGCGATTGACGTTTCTAGAAAAGCTCTTGAGGTTGCTTCAATCAATGTTAAAGCATATCAATGCGAGGATCAGATTACTCTTGTTGAATCAGACTTCTTTAATTTTCTTGATCCAACATGTGATCAATTAAGGTACGATTTAATTATTAGTAATCCACCATATGTGGATGTGAGTGAGATGCGCATCTTACCTGATGAATTTCTTCATGAACCTTCAGTGGGTTTGGAAGCAGGTAAAGATGGTTTAGAATCAGTGATTAAAATTTTATGTGTAGCGACTAATTTTCTAAATAATGATGGCCTTCTGGTAGTTGAGGTAGGTAAGAGTCAGGATATACTAGAATCTATGTTCCCAGAAATTACATTCACTTGGATTGAATTTAAATATGGTGGGAGTGGAGTTTTTGTGTTTACCAAACAAGAATTGGATTATTATAGTAAATTATTTTTTTGATAATAACAGGTAAATTTGATGTCGGGTAATAGTGTTGGGCGTAATTTTGTAATAACAACTTTTGGCGAAAGTCATGGGCTTGCGCTCGGGTGTGTTATTGACGGTTGTCCTCCAGGAATGGAACTATCAGAGCAAGATATTCAAACGGACTTAGATCGTCGCCGACCAGGAAAAACTAAATATACAACACAACGTAAAGAAACAGATACAGTGAAGATTTTATCTGGAGTGTTTGAGGGTAGGACCACTGGGACACCCATCGGTTTATTAATTGAAAATCAAGATCAACGTACGAGGGATTATAGTGAAATAAAAGATAAGTTTCGCCCTGGCCACGCAGATTACACCTATCAACAGAAATATGGCATTAGGGATTATCGAGGTGGAGGCAGATCTTCAGCGAGAGAAACAACGATGCGGGTTGCCGCTGGCGCCGTTGCTCGGAAATATTTAAATCAAAAATTAGGCATTGTTATTGATGGATATCTTTCTCAGCTTGGAGATATTGCTTTAAATGCTGCTGATATGTCCGTAAAAGAACAAAATCCATTTTTTTGTGCTGATCCAGAAAAAATACCATTACTTGAGAAATTGATAGACGATTTAAAAAAGGATGGAGATTCGATTGGTGCTCAAATTAGTGTTAATGCTGTTAATGTTCCTCCAGGTTTAGGCGAGCCAGTGTTTGATAAGCTTGAAGCTGACCTTGCTCATGGACTTATGAGTATTAATGCGGTTAAGGGAATTGAATTTGGAGCTGGATTTGCAGTTGTAAAGCAAAAAGGTAGTGAGCATCGTGATAAAATAACATCCGATGGATTTGCAAAAAATGACTCTGGAGGAACCCTCGGGGGGATTTCATCGGGCCAAACGATCAAAATAAATATAGCGTTAAAGCCTACTTCAAGCATATCAAAATCTACTGGCACGATCGATAAAGAAGGAAATGAAACAGATATAGTTACTACTGGAAGACATGATCCTTGTGTAGGACTCAGAGCTACTCCAATTATAGAAGCAATGGTTGCTATTGTTTTAATGGATCATTATTTAAGACATCGTGCTCAGAATAACGATGTCGATTCCACAACACCTGAAATTTAAAAATTTTTTAGTTTTTAAATTAGAATGGTAGATTACTTTTTTAGGTATTAACGCATCATGTCAGATCAATTAAATATTGCAGTAGTTGGAGCCACAGGCGTGGTTGGCGAAACTATGCTTAATATTCTTTCGAAACGAAAATTTCCAGTAGGAAATATTTTTGCGTTAGCAAGTGAACGATCGATTGGAAAAACTGTTTTATTTGGAAACAGGAAATTGAAAGTATTGGATTTAGCAACTTTTGATTTTGCAGCAGCTGATATCGCATTATTTTCTGCAGGAGCTTCAGTTTCCAATATTTTTGCCCCAAAGGCCTCATTGGCTGGATGTATAGTTATCGATAATACCTCACGATTTCGTTATGAAGACGAAATACCATTAGTTATTACTGAAGTTAATTCTGACAAAATCAAGGATTACAAGAAAAGAGGTATTATTGCTAACCCTAATTGCTCTGTTATGCAGATGTTAGTAGCTTTAAAACCTATTTATGATGCAGTTGGTATAAAGAGGATCAATGTAGCCACCTATCAGGCAGTATCAGGCGCAGGAAAAACAGCTATTAGCGAACTGATACACCAGACATCCTCTTTACTTAATGGCAGACCATTGGATCTCAAAGGCAGTAAGCAAATTGCATTTAATGCAATTCCCCATATTGATGAGTTTCAGGATAATGGATATACCAAGGAAGAAATGAAAATGGTTTGGGAAACAACAAAAATTCTAGATGATGATAACATTGTTGTTAATCCAACAGCCGTAAGAATACCAGTTTTTTATGGACATTCTGAGGCTGTTCACATTGAAACAAAGAAGAAAATTTCAAGTACCGATGCATGTAAACTACTTAAGAAGGCTCCGGGAGTTAAACTAATCAATGGTCTTGAAATAGGGAAATACCCTACAGCAGTCACCGAAGGATCTGGAAAAGATTCTGTTTATGTAGGCAGGGTTCGTGAAGATATTAGTCATCCAAGTGGAATCAATATGTGGATCGTCTCTGACAATATAAGGAAAGGTGCCGCTCTAAATAGCGTTCAAATTGCCGAAATTTTGGTTCGTAAGTATTTATAGGCTATAGTTTTACATATGAAAAAAATAAATTGTTTTATTTGAAATAAGATATCTTCAGTGTATTTCTGTGTAAGAGGTTTATTAATAAGAGTATAATGTCATTTATTATCAAACACTTAATAACTTTTTTTGTTATTTTATTTTTCCTTCAAGTATACGCTCAAGATGCCAATGATATTCGTATTAATTCATATTTAAATGAGCCCCTAGATGCAGAGATTTATTTTCTTCCGCCTAACAGTATTAATTCTTTGGATATTGATTTTCGTATTGCTTCAAAAGAAATATATGATTTCTATGGAATTAATAGACCAACATTTCTAGAAGAAATTATAGTCTCAGCTGTTCCATCTGCTGATGAAGATGGAATTGTTATAAAAATAATTTCAGATGACCCTATAACGGAACGATCTCTTCATCTATTAATTGAGATAATTAGCAACGGCGATTCATCATTTAAAGGGTATACGTTGTTGTTGGATACCCCTATATTAGATGAACAATATTTTGTTCAATCCGGCGATACATTATGGAGTATTGCTTTTCGTTTTAGGCCTGATATTGAATTGACTATGAGTCAAATGATGCTTGCGATTCTTGAGGAAAACCCAAAAAAGTTTAATAATAATATTAATGCACTCTATGCAAACATAGGTCTTCGCATACCAAATATAGAGGAAATAATCACTATTGATCCTGATGAAGCATTGTCAGAAGTACGGTACCAACATCTTCTTTGGAACCAGCAATACACTAGCATTTCTTCAGCTATAGACAAATCAGGGATGGAGGAAATTGATGTCAACTTATCTGATCAAAATGATGAAGGCTACAATGAGAGTGATGGAAAAGTCGTATCAAGGGATTCACTTGATACTCAAATTGAAGAAGATTTTCCTGATGTAGTTGTTGAAAGTGAAATCATCATTAATGAAGCACCAATTGAAGAAGAGAGCTCTTATATCGATGTACAAAATTCAAGCATTATGGAAGTTGCTTCAATTCAGAATAATGAAGTTATAGATGAAACATTAAAAATACAAGATAACCTCCCAGCAAAAAATATAAGGAAAAATAAATCGAATTTAGACAAATTGACTGATATATGGGAATCGTATTGGATGTTGCTGGCTTTATTATTAGTAATTTTTATTGGCCTGATCGTCTGGTATAAAAGTCATAAAAGTAAACAAGAAACCATGACAGAAGTTGAGTCCAGTGATGATCTTAGAGACTCCATAAAAATGACAAAGATAGGGACTAAACTTGATCTTGCTCGTGCTTATGTTGATATGGGCGACCCAAAGGGAGCGCTCAATATTCTTCAAGAAGTCCTAGACGAGGGTAATGCAGAACAAATACAACTAGCAAAGAAATTACTTAATGATCTTAAACGCTAATGCTATTCGAATTTATCAATCACAATTTTTTGTTGTACACATAAAAAATTATGCGAATAGCTCTTGGCATAGAATATGACGGCTTTGCTTATAATGGGTGGCAAAAACAAGAGACAGGAATAGGTATTCAGTCCCTGGTAGAGAAAGCTTTATCCACTGTTGCTAATCATAGTGTGGATAGCGTATGTGCTGGCAGAACAGATGCTGGTGTTCATGCAACAGGACAAGTAGTCCACTGCGACGTTCAATCAAAACGATCCATGCGAAGTTGGTTGCTTGGAATTAATAGTAACCTCCCTGATGATATTAACGTCTGTTGGGTCAAGAGGGTTCATGATGATTTTCATGCAAGATACTCAGCTATATCTCGAACTTACGCATATTTAATAATTAATAAATCGGTACGTTCATCACTCTTTAGACGTAGAGCTTGGTGGATTAACTCTCCACTTGATCATAATTTAATGATAACTGGAGGAAAGTATTTACTGGGAGATCATGATTTTTCAGCATTCCGAGCAGCAGGATGTCAAGCATCTTCACCAGTACGTGATCTTCAAGAAATTCAAATTAAAAAAAAAAGCGATTGGATTATTATTACTATAAAGGCAAACGCATTTCTTCAACGTATGGTTCGAAATATTGTTGGTGTATTAGTCATGATTGGAAGTCAGGAAAAGCCCACTGACTGGTCTTTGGAAGTTTTAAAAAGTTGTAATCGCGAAAAGGGTGGAATTTCTGCTCCAGCTAAT